>Ga0310835_100233_pt1 | contig 42157 bp, 25 predicted proteins | sample SM_ome_3_FD_201308 | JGI IMG/M metagenome (GOLD analysis project Ga0310835, IMG submission 201308) | Sorghum-adapted microbial communities enriched on stacked mutant (SM) sorghum from Joint BioEnergy Institute, Emeryville, California... ...
ACGCCCTATCGTTCTTTCTATCCATCTTCCGTGAGTCGATGCCGCCATGACACCGCGCTGACCACCAGACCAACAAAAAGAGGCCATCCATCGGTCAGTCTCATCTGACTTTCCGGACAGCCTCTGTTTATTCCCGTCAGAACTCATACACGACCGTCACCGACGTGCTGATGACGATCTCGCCCGGGCTCACCGACGTCTTCGCCGCCATATCGTACGCCACGCCAGCCAGGTTTCTGGTGTCGTATGCCACATGGCCAGCGCCCTGCTGGGCGATCTGAAGCACGCCCTTCAGCTTCTGGCCTTCTGCCGCAGCCAGCACCTCAGCCTTCCTCCTGGCATTCTCCATCGCCAGCTTCATCGCTTCCAGCTCATACTCCTCCGACTTCTCCGTGATGAATTGCACGTTGTTCACCTGATTGACGCCGGCCCTGGTCGCCGCATCCAACAGCTCGCCGATGCGGTCCAGATCCCGATACGTAACCTGGATCGTATGCGTGGCCGTGTATCCGGTGAGCACAGGCTCCTTGCCCTCCTGATAACGGTATTCCGGAGAGACGTAGAAGCCGACCGTCTTCACATCCTTGTCGTTTATCCCGAACTGCTCGGCCAGCACCTTGCTCAACTTCCCGAATATGGACGCATTCTCCTGCTGCGCTTCTTCCGCCGTCTTGCCCCTGGTCTGTACGCCAAGGTTCACATACGCCGCATCCGGCTCGACGGTGATCTCGCCAGTACCGATCACGGTTACCGTGCGCTTCGTCATCTCCGTTCCTCCATCCTGGGCCTGTACAGGCACCTGCCACTGCGAGATGATCATCGCCGCAGCCAGCAGCACCGGCACCGCCCACAAAGTGATCCACCACCATCTTCGGTTTATGCTCATCATATTCACCCCTACTCCTATTGTCTCACTTCTATGAACGAGTAATCAGGCGGGGATGTTGCGAGCGATGATTCCAACCAGACAAAAAGGCCACCGTCAGTCCATGGACCAAGGTGACCCTCTCATGCTTATCATCAAACTTTTAAGATCGGCATGATCCTGAGCTGAACAACAGCTTCACCGGACCAAGCAAACCGCTTGGTTCCTGCTGGGCAACGAGCGAGAACATGTCCCTTTGCTCCTTGACCAGGGTGTTGGTCACCTCGATCGCCAGTGTATTGTCTCCCCGTACCAACATGCTGGAGAGATCGAAACGGTAAGGATGGCTGATCCTGACGCCGGCTGATCTGCCGTTGACGAATACTTCGGCCGTCTCATACACCGCACCGAGATCAAGGAAGACCTGCTTCGGCAGCTCGTCATGCCAACTCACCGTTGCTTCATAGCGGAACGTGCCGGAGAATCTCGGGAGCCGGTCAGGCTTGCTGAGATCCACCAACTCATCGAGCGTTCCATAGAACTTCATCTCGGGATACTGTTCGGAGGTTGCCAGGGACAGCGACCAGGGGCCGGTGATTTCCCATTGTCCTTCAGGCATTCCAGCAGCAGGGACTTCACCGTCGATCCCCTCCGTCATCCCGCCAATTACTGCGACGATCGTTTCGAAGGGCGCCAGCGACAGCGGGATGCGCGTGATGCCGCCCTCCTCTCCCTCGATGACGCGGACGATCCGATTCTCATAGGCATCGTACAGCCAGACACGACCAGCCGCCGGAACCTTCACCACCGTATCGATGCTCGCACGTGGATGTTCATTGAAGAACAGATACACATCCTCGTCTTCGCGGCGCACATGATAGTATCGCAGATACGGATGATGGCCCTCCGCCCTGATCTCGACATGACCACGCGCGATGAGATGCTCCGCAAGCTCCTCCAGCCGGACGACACTGACTCGATCCAGCGCGGCCAGCCGCTCGAGCATATCCAATACATCGAAGCCTTCACTCGATCTTGTCGGCAGCCCGTTCACGAAGATCACATCCAGCCGCTGCTCTGCCCATGACACCAACGCTTCGAGGCATGCCCTCGGCAAGGCCTCACTGAACGGGACGATCAGACAATCGAAACGCTCATCCTTCACGATCAGTCTGCCCTCCACCACCTTGACCGAATCAGATACGATCAGATCGATCGGCAGCACATCGCAGTCGATCTGGCGTCTCATCAACTCCTTCACCGGTTTGTGGAAATACATGGCCGTACCGGACCATTCCGCTTCCGCATGATAGAGCACCGCCGCTGAAGCGACATGCGTTCCGCCGCTGAGCAGATGGCTGAGGCGATTCGTATACTGGTTCAGGTATCGATAATATCGATATTGCGGATTCTTGCCCCGTGCATAGAGATGCGGCGGGCAATCCGGGTCCGGGAATTCTTTCGCCGAGAACGCATGCGGCACGAAATGATTCACTCCGCGCACCAGCATGTGATCCGTCAGCCATTTCATCAGCTTCAGACCTTCCACCCATCCGTATGCGCCGAACACCTCAGCCATCGTTCGGCCCTTTTTCTTCGGATCATGATGCGCCAGGGAGGAAGCCATCTTGGCCAGTCCATAGTGGAAAAACTCGCTGTCCGCCTCCCCAGCCAACCATTTGAAGGGGATCTCATCATAGCCCGGAGCCAGCTGCCACAGGACCACATCGATGCCGGCCATGTCCTGCCCATCCTGCGCGCGATAGAAGTGCCCCGGCCCTGCCCCGAGCCGGGCGTGAGCATTGTTGTCCTCGATCACATGTCCGATGTAGGCCACTCCGCGCTCCCGGCACCAGTCGCCGATCTGTCTGGTGAAATTCTCGCCATAGAGCCGACTGACGATGTTCATGTAATGATAGCGGATGGCAGGCGGATGCCCTGCCTGATCATGCCACAGCAGCGGAAGCTGCAAGCGGTAGTCGGTGCCAAGCTCCTCCTTGAGCCGCTCCGGAACATCCGGGCTCCAGGGCAACGCCACCCCTATCTTGCCGGGCAGCGAATGAAAGTCGTAAGCGTCCTTGTCGTTATAGAATCCGGGTTCATCCGAGAAGAAGCCGACGATCGTCTTGCCGAATTCATCCTTGTAACGCGCGTAGAACGCCTCGTACACCGTATCGATCAGCACCCGGGTCGACGCTGCGACCAGCGGGTTCAGATAATCCTCCTGCTGCTTGCTGCCGCCCTTGTCCGTCACATCCAGGATGAAAATCCGCCAATACCCTTCCGGTACTGCCCAATGCAGCATCCCATCCGCGACATGATCGGTCAGATCCACCGCTTCCCCGGTCAGCAACCCCGTCTTCGGATCCCGCTTGCAAGCGATCACCGCGAAGGTCTCCGCCGTGCCAAGACCCATCATCGAGAGCGCCATCGGAGGAACCGGAGCTTCGATGATAAACGCGGCATGCGGATCAGGTCCATACGCATCGACATGCCGCTCCTGAAGGAACAAACGACGCAGTTCCCCGGGAGCCTCCTTCAGCTTGCCCGCGGCGCTTCCCGTCGGAAAGTGCTCGTCATCCAGGATCCACACCTGCATCCCTCTGCGGCGCGCCTCATCGAGGATCACATCCATGTCGCTCCACCATTTGGGCCCCAGATAGTCAGGATGCGGCCTCGCTTCCACACATACGGCACGTATGCCGGACTCATGGATTCTCGCCATCTCTTCTCTCAGGGTTTGCTCATCTTCCCCCCGTTGCCAGAAGAACGGAAGCAGATAATTGGCCTCCTGCCCGTTCAGCACTTCTTTCAAGCGTGCCATACCAGCGCCTCCCTTCTATACAGAGAAGGTTCCCCAGGCGAACGCGCACCCGGGAAACCCGCCCATCATTTCACGTTATTTTGCTGTGCCCATTCATCGAGCTGTCTCTGCTTCTCCTCGATGATCTTGTCGATCCCGGCCGCTTTCAGCTTCTGGATAAACTCCGGCAATGTTTTCTCCGGATCCAGCGTGCCGGATTCAAGCCCTACCTTGTATTGGTCGACCACATTGGTGACCGCCGTATATTCGGTCTTGACCGGGTCAGCATTGAAGGTGAAGCCGAGCGCCTTCGATGCCTTGGCCGACTCGTTGAACACCTTCGTCTTCTCCCACACCTCGGGATCGCCGCCCTTAAACACATAGGTCAGGTAGGCATTGCCCGTGAGCCAGTCCCAGTTCGGCATGTAGCCGGTAGTGGAAGCATCCAGTCCTTCGGCAAAATCGATCAGATTGTCGCCGATCCTGACATAATGGACCCCTTCGATGCCCCAGTTGATCAGGTCGATGATCTCCTTGTCCGAATAGAACAGGCTCAGAATTTCCATCGCCTTCTCCTTGTTCTCCGATTGCTGCGCAATCGACCACATCAGCCCGGTCACATTCGTTGTCGCGGCAAATGGTCCCCGGATCTCCACGGTCACCAGTTCCATGCCGGCCGCACGGCTTTCCTGCTCGGCGAAGCCCGGCTTGCCATTGCCCAGATAACTGAAGACCTTGCCCGCCTTCACCAGCTGGTTGGCGACGATCTGATTCGTCGCCGCGTCGCGCAGGATGTAACCTTTCTTGTACCAGTCATGCATCCTGGTGACGATCTCCCGATATTCCTCAGACTCATACAGATTGGATACGACCAGGGAGTCCGGATCCATCAGGACACCGAAGCCGTCTCCAAGGCTGTCCCACGCATTGTATCCGACGAGCATGCCGCCGTTGCCCGCTGCACCCGGAGCGATCGGCACGATATCCGGCTCATTGGTCTTGATGATCTCCAACACTCTCTCGATATCATCGAACGTGCGGATCGACGTGAGATCGATGTTGTACTTGTCGACCAGATCCTTGCGCATGACATACTCATAGTTGGCAGCCAGGTCGCGGATGGTCGGCACGCCATAGGATTCACCCGCGATCTTCGTCGCGTTGATGTATTTCTCGCCGACGTTTTCCACGATCACCTTGCCCGGACCTGCCAGCAGATCGTTCAGCGGCGCCAGCTTGCCGGTAGCCGCCTGGGAAGAGTACCCCATGCTGCTTGATGTGAACAGCAGGTCCAGCTTCTCGCCGGAACTTAGCATCAGATTCATCTGCTGCATCCAGTTGCCGATCGGGATCGGCATGATATCCACGGTGGCGTTGATTTTTTCCTTCATGATTCGGTTGATCTCGTCTTCCACCATCTGAAAGTCCTTCGGTTCCGCCTGGAACATCGGAATCGCCATCACCGCGTGATAAGCAGGTTCCTGCTCCCCGGATCCGGATGTGCCCGTCGTTTGACCGGCATTGCCCGATTGTCCGCCCGAGCTGTTGCCTGACTGACCATTGTTTCCGCCGCCAGAGCACGCAGCCAGCATCAGGGCCAGAGTGAGCAGCATGACCAGGCCGCTTAGCCATTTCTTTCTGTTCATCGCCAGACCACCTTCTTCTTATGAGATTAAGTGATGATTTAATTCGATGATATCGTGGTGCTGACGGTTTCTCTATCAATATACCGACCACTTGTATAGCATTATATCGACTTTTCAGCGAACCTCCGTTTCCTGGCCGCGATGCAGTTGCCGGTATTCGTTCGGATTGACTCCCGTTACCCTCCTGAACATCCTGGAGAAGTGCGAGAAATGCGAGAAACCGACTGCCGAAGCGATCTCCCCCACCGTTTTCCCGGAGTTGAGCAGAAGCTCCTTGGCCAGCTTGATCCGTTCCTCCAGCAGATATTCCATCAACGATTGCCCTGTTTCCCGCTTGAAGATTCGCGCCAGATAATCCGGATTCAGATAAGCATGCTGCGCGATTTCTTCTCGGGACAGATCGCTCTGATCCAGATGAGCCGCGATAAACCGTTTGACATGCTCCACGATTTCGTGAGGCTGCTGACGCTTGAAGTCAGGGGCCACCACCTTGCTCACCGTATGCTCCACCCAGGCGATCATATCGGCTATCGAGTTGCATGCATCGCGAGACAGCTTCATCGAGATCGAATCTCCGATGCATTCATGGGCGGTTCTGCCCGTAGCCATGAGGATAAAGTACACCGTCTGCAGGAAGTTCTGCTGGAACTGCTGCAGCAGCTCGGCATCCGCCTCACCCCTGGCCACCCGCTCCTCCAGATAAGCCCTGATCTCGGCCAGCACCTGTTGCTTCATGCCGTTCTTCAGCATGACCGCCCATGCGTTCATCATCGGCATCTCCACCACCCGGGTCTCCGGTCGGGATGCGGTGCCCGTCAGATGAAAGACGGTGTTGTCATGGACGACATTGTTCCTCTCGAAAGCGCGCAGCCTCGCCATCATATGAAGCATATCATGAATTTCCACCATGCTTCCCACATAACAGGAAAGATCACAGTAGAAATAGCGATGGCAGTTATCCACATAAGATTGACAGGCAGCAAAGATCCGTTCCACCGCGTCCTCCTGATCCTCCTGAGATTCCAGAGGCATGATGTAGAGCAAGGCTCCTCGCTCCAGCGTGATGATCGTCGCGCCCTGGTCTTCTCCGGCGATCAGCTCCAGCGCCGTCTTTTTGAGCGCATACTCCATGATCTTCTCATCGCGCACAGACAGATTCTTGTGCCACCGCCTGATGCTGATCAGAATCGGCAGATAGCGGATGTTTTCGGAGAATGCCATGTCCCGTTCCTCCAGCTCCTTCCGAATGGCGGATGGCGTGGAGGGAATTTTCTGCTGCAGCAGCTCAGTCCAGAACAGCTCGATGAGCGATGGGCGGTTGGAGCTCCATAACCGTTCCAGCTCATGCACCTTACTGGATTGTCTCAACCTCGCCCTGGCTTTGCCGATCGCCTGTTCCAGCTCTTCCTCAGGCACCGGCTTCAGCAGATAGTCGATGCCTCCGAGCTTCATCGCCTGTCTCGCATAACGGAAGTCGGCATGACTGGTCAGGATGATCGTCTGTACATGCGGAGCATGGGTATTGGTCCATTCCAGCAGCTCCAGACCCGTCCCTTGCGGCATCTCGATATCGCACAGCATGATGTCCACCTTGTGTTGCATGAGGACATCCCTGGCTTGTCTGATGTTGTAGGCCTGATAGATGTCGGCGATTTCCAGCTTCTCTTTATCCAGATCGGCCACCAGGCCTTTGACGATATGAATCTCATCATCCACGATCAGCAGGTTGTACATCCTCGTTCCCTCCTCCTGGCTGTGCATCTCCACCCACCGCTTGTGCAGGCAGCAAGATTCGAACCGAAGCGCCATGGGGCATGCGATTGGAGAATCGCACACTGGCGCGTTCTCCGTACAACAGCTTCAGTCTGCGCTGCACGTTCCAGATGCCGATATGTTCGCCCTGTTCCGTCACCAGCGTGTGTCCGGCCTGCAGCTTCGACAGGATCTCCTCCGCGAACCCATCTCCCGTATCCTCGATGTCGATGATCAGATAAGGGGCCTGGTTCACTTCCCCAATATCCGCCCGAATGGACAGCTCGATCGGTCGATCCAGCGTGACCGCATGCTTGATCGTATTCTCCACGAACGTATGGATGATCAGCGGCGGCACAAGTTCTCCCGACATATACTCGGGAATCATGATCTGATAGTGGAATTGTCCGGGAAACCGAAGCTCCTGTATGCGGAGATAGTTGGTCGTGTGCTCGACCTCTTCCTGAAGCCGCACGAAGGTCAGATTGCTGCGGAACATGAAGCGGAAATAGCGAATCAGGCCTTGTGACATCTCCTTGATCAGGTCGTAATCCTTCACTTTGGCCAGATGATAGATAATGTTCAGGGAATTCAGGAAGAAATGCGGATTCATCTGCAGCTGCATGCGCTGCAGTTCTTCTCGCTGCTTGTTCAGCTTTTCTTCATAGACATTGATGGTCAGATTCTGAATCTGGCTCATCATGCTGTTGAAGGTCTGATTCATGATGGCAAACTCGTCCGACACTCTGGCATCGTCAATACGGGCTTGCAGATTCCCTTCCCGAATCAGCTTCATCGCCTGCACGAGCCGATTGATCGGCAGGAGCACCACCTTGCGAAGGAAATAGAGCCCGATCGGCACGATCACGATGGAGGCAAGAGGCGCCAGGGTGGCCACCCGGAAGAAAGTCGGAAGGTTCTGCAGGATCTGTTCATCGGGAATCACCGCGATCAGCCTGAAATTCGCCTTGCTCGAAGCCTCCCCGACCAGCAGAAATCGCTCATCCTTTCCAACCAGCTGGTAACTCTCCAATACAGGAGGGATCTCTATCGCGTTGGAGCTCACCAGATCAAAGTTGGTCATCGGAGCTCCATCCAACGTCACCAGCAAAGAGCCTCCCTTGTCACCGAAACGGATGAGATTAAGCGGCATGATCAGCGCATCGGCTCGTTGCCAGGCACCGATATAGACGTCATCCGCCTTGATCATGTGGATGATGTAGTAGGCGCCGTTCACCTCATGCACATCCCATCGGTTGCTGAAAAAGATCTTCTGATCCTGGGCAGAACGGATATAGTCCACGATATACCGCTGAAGCTCCAGCGCCTGTTCCGCATTCTCCACTTCCTTATAGACCGGCATAAAGTCATCCCATTTGCTCGCATACATGAAGAAAGCGTGGATCGAAGGGTAGATCAGCTGATGCTCCTTCAGCTCGATGAACAGCGATATTTTCGCACGATAATAGTCATTCTCATCCGAAGCCTGATTGACCGCGAACAGGTCCATCCCGCTGCCGATCAGACCATTGAGATACTTGTCCACCTTCTCCAGATCGGCATCGAGCTGATTCACATACAAGGCCATCATGTTTCTGTAGGATTCGCTGACCTGTGTGCGCACAACCCCGATCGCATAGTTGCTGCCGATGATCATGACCAGAATCAAAGGGACGGTCAGAAAAAGGACGCCTCCGACAAGCTTGACCTTCAGTGAGCCCGGTGACCAACCGCGACGCAACGATTTCACTGCCTTATCTCACTCCTTGCCCACATGTAGGAAAACCCCATCCATGCTACGGCATAGATGGGGATATGCGTATATGTCGCCACTCGTGCGATAGACCCAGTTTACCCTTTTACAGCGCCCAGCGCTATACCTTTGACGAAGTACTTCTGGCAGAATGGATAAACGATCAGGACCGGCAACACCCCGATCACCGCGATCGCCATCTTGACAGTTTCGAGCGGCGGGCTGGCGGAGGCCAGGACGTTGGAATTGGCTCCAAAGCTGGAGCTGGCCAGGAATTGCGCGTCTGACAGGATCCGGTTCAACACGTTCTGGATGCCATAGAGCTTCGTATTGGTCAGATAGACGGTTCCATTCATCCAGTCGTTCCAATACATCAGCGTCTGAAACAGTCCAACTGTGGCCAATACCGGGGTCGACAGACGCAGGACGATCGTCCAGAAGATCCGGAACTCACCTGCTCCATCGATGCTCGCCGATTCGATGACCGCGGACGGAATCGAGGTGCGGAAGAAAGTCTGGATGAGCATCACGTTGAAGCCGTTCATCAGCAAGCCCGGGACGATGAGCGCCCAGATCGTATTTTTCAGATTGAGCAGTTGCGTGTAGACGAGATAGGTTGGGACCAATCCCCCGTTGAACAGCAGGGTGATCACGACCAGAAACAACAGGATATTCCTCGCCGGATAATCTCTCCGAGATAACGGATAGGCCAGCATCGCCGACATCAACAGACCGGTGGCGGTGCCGAAGATCGTCACAAACACCGTGATGCCATACGCCCTGGCGATGCTCTCCCCGCCGGTAAGCAGATAGCGGTAGGCATCCAGGCTGAATTCCTTCGGGAAGAACGAGTATCCGCTCTTCAGGATGACCGCTTCATCCGTCAGGGATGACGATATCAGGAGGACAAAGGGTGCGATGCAAGCAATCGTGAGCAGGATATAGATGATATGTGCGGCCGTTTGCCAGACCCTGTTTTCTCTGAACATGCTCTCTCCCCCCCTCAGAACAAGGCGTTGTCTCTGTCGATCTTTCGGACGATGAAGTTGGCGGTCAGCACCAGGATGAAGCCGACGATCGACTGATAGAATCCGGCCGCCGCCGACATCCCGATATCTCCCAGTCCAAGCAGGCCACGGTACACATACGTGTCGATGACATTCGTCGTCTCATACAGCGGACCGGAGTTCAACGGCACCTGATAGAACAGGCCGAAGTCGGAGTAGAAGATCCTGCCAACCGCCAGCAGGGTCAGCATGATGATGACCGGGCTGATCAGCGGAAGGGTAATGCTGCGTATCTGTTGCCACTTCGTGGCGCCGTCCAGCCTGGCCGCTTCGTAGTACTCTTCATCGATGCCAATGATGGCGGCGAAGTAGACGACCACGGAGAAACCAATCCCTTTCCACAAGTGAACAGCGGTCAAGATAAACGGCCAATACTTCGGTTCAAAATAAAACATGATATCGTCCATCCCGAATAAAGGGAGGATGCTCTTATTGATAAACCCGGTCTCCAGACTCAAAGCCGCATAGACGAGATACGCCACAATGACGATCGAGATCAGATGCGGCAACACGATGACGCTCTGATAGAATCGGGCGAACAGCTTCTGCTTCACTTCGTTCAACATGATGGCCAGGAAGATCGCCAGCATCGTCCCCAGCACGATCCATGCGGCGTTGTACAGGATCGTGTTGCGAGTGATGATATAGGCGTCCGATGTGGCGAACAGATACTCGAAATTCTTCCACCCGACCCAGTCGCTGGCCAATATGCCTTTCGCGAAGTTGATTTCCTTGAATGCGATGACCAGGCCAGCCATCGGCAGATAATTATTGATCATCAGATAGAGAAGCCCCGGTATGACCATCAGGGTGAGCGGCAGGTATTTGCGAAAACGTACGAACCTCTTTGATGTGGCGGCGACTGCAAGCTGACCTGAATCCGGTTGTGTCTGTAGCGCCATTTCGATCATCCTTTCCATGTCTGTACCTCTCATATTACCTGCTCCCGGTTCGTCGCTCTATCAATATTCCGACCAGTTGCTTAGCCCAATAACGACTTTCTCCGCACATCACAAAAAGGCCGCCTGTGGCATAACCACAGACGGTCCGATATTCTCCATCCATCTCAAGCGGAGGCCTGATTCAATTGTGCCAGCAGCTGATCCAGCATCTCGTCCGTGAAGGCTCCCCTGCTGAAGCCCACGATGGCGCGGAGCGGCATGTATCGCATCATCGCAGCGAACATCTCATTCTGCTCCTGATCACCGCCCAGCGATGCGCCGAACCCGCTCTGGAACTGCTGCATCAGCCCTTGCAGAACTTGCATCGCGGCCGGATCCTGCATCAGGTCGCCCACCAGCGAGTTGCGATGGTAACGGACCGGCAGCTTGACGGTCGAATGGACCACCACCGTTTCCTCCAGCACGATATCTGCCGAAGACCTGCCGATCATGATCCGGTATTCGCCCGACTCCACATGCCAATCGGCGATGTCGGTGTTGTAGTAGGCGAAGGCCCGCTTATCCAATGTGAAGCTGACGGTCTTCTGCTCGCCCGGCTGCAGCTCGACCTTGGCGAACTCCTTCAGCTCCTTGGCCGGTCGGATGACGGTGCTCTGCACGTCGGACACGTACAGCTGAACGACCTCCTTGCCCGTCAGCGAGCCCGTATTCCTGACCGTAACCGTGACGGTCAGCGTATCGGTATCGTTCAGTTCCTTGCGGTCCACCGTCAGACCCGAATATTCGAAGCTCGTATAGCTCAGCCCGTGCCCGAACGGGAACAGCGGCTTCACCTGCTTCGTGTCATAGTATCGGTAACCGACGAAGATGCCCTCGCGATATTCCACGCGATCCTGTTCGCCCGGGAAGAACAGATACGAAGGATTGTCGCTCAGCTTCAGAGGGAAGGTCTCCGCCAGCTTGCCGCTCGGGTTCGCCGCGCCGAACAGCAGGTCGGCGATCGCTCCGCCCGCCGCCTGACCGCCCAGATAAGCCTCCAGCACGGAGCTGACGCGGTCGATCCACGGCATCTCGATCGGCGAGCCGTTCATCAGCACAACGGCCACCTTGCTCTGAACACCTGCCACCGCCTCGATCAATTCGTTCTGGTTCGCCGGGAGGTTCATATGCGTGCGGTCATAGCCTTCGGACTCATACCGGTCAGGCAGTCCGGCGAAGATAACCGCCACATCCGCCCAGGCCGCCGCATCGAGCGCCTCGCGGAGCTGCCCCTCATCCAGCGTATCCTTCGCGATCTCGAAGCCGGTCACATAGCGGATCTCCGTGCCTTCACCGGCCAGCTTCCGCAGCTCTCCCAGCGGCTCGTCGAGCTGTGTCGGTTTCACGTGCGAGCTTCCTCCGCCCTGATATCTCGGCTTCACCGCGAACTCGCCGATCACCGCGATCTTCTGCCCTTGCTTCAGCGGAAGCACGGCGTTGTCATTCTTCAGCAGCACCATGCTCTCCGCCGCGACCTTGCGAGCCAGACGATGATGCCCCGCCTTGTCGTAGCTGGCATTTGCCCGCTTCGCGTCCACCGCCTTGAAGATGATGGTCAGGATGCGCGCCACAGCCTCATCCAGCACCTCTTCCGGCAGGGTACCGTTCTTCACGGCTTCGATCAGTTTCCGCTCGCCTTGCCCGAAGGTTGACGGCATCTCCAGGTCCAGTCCGGCAGCGAGCGACTCCACGATCTGATCCACGGCGCCCCAGTCGGACACGACGAAGCCCTCATATCCCCATTCCTCCCTCAGGATCTCGGTGAGCAGACGTCTGTTCTTCGAGGCATAGGTGCCGTTGACCCTGTTGTACGAGCACATGACCGTCCATGGCTTGCCTTTCTTGACAGCGCCTTCAAAGCTGGCCAGATAGATCTCGCGCAGCGTGCGTTCGTCTACGACCGCGTCAACGGACATCCGGCGATGCTCCTGGTTGTTGACGGCGAAGTGCTTGAGCGACGTGCCCACGCCCTGGCTCTGCACGCCCTGGATATGGCTGGCCGCCATCTCCGTGGACAGGTAAGGATCCTCCGAGAAATACTCAAAGTTGCGCCCGCACAGCGGCGATCGCTTGATGTTGGCGCCAGGTCCGAGCAGCACGGCCACATCCTCCGCCTGGCATTCCTCTCCAAGAGCGACACCGACCTCGCGGATCAGATCGCGATTCCATGAGCTGGCCAGCCCTGCGGCGGAAGGGAAGCAGGTGGCCGGCACGCTGTCGAAGAGACCCAGGTGGTCTGCGGACATATCCTGCTTGCGCAGCCCGTGCGGTCCGTCAGTCACCATGATAGACGGGATGCCGAGCCGCTCGACTCCCTTCAGATGCCAGAAATCCAGACCCGAACACATGCCTGCTTTCTCTTCCAGTGTCATTTGCGCGACGATGGCGCGTATATCCCGTGACATAATGGAACATTACCTCCTCTGTATATATGTCTATCTCCATACTAACGATTCGGCTCGTTCCGATACTACCACATTTCAGACATGTTGTTAACACTATCACGACTATTTTGGTGCTCCGTATCCCGGCGACCAGAACTAAATAGCCGCAGGCGAAGCTGATGCGGGAATCCCGCAGGTTCATGATCGGATACTGTCCAGGACATGATCGCAGATGACAAGATGACAACGCAACTTAACGGGACACATTCGGTTCCAATCAATTTCATCATTCATATTTACACTTATGTCAGATATATGATAAGTATACTTTACACTTTTGTTGTAAATAATTATACTTGACTTAATCGAGGGGGTGGCTTGATGATGCAATTGATTACAGACGAGCGGATCCTGCAGGTTCTGCGGGGATTTAATCCATGGTGGGCGACTGGCAAGGTACCGGACAGTCTCACCCGGCCCGTCAAGCGTTTCGCTTATTATGAGGCCTTGCAAAGCTTCGAACACGCGACGATTCGCAGGCACGTCATCCTGTCCGGGCCCAGACGGGTAGGAAAATCCACGATCATGTATCAAACCATCGAGCATCTCCTGTCAGCCAGCATCCCGGCGCGGAATATTCTCTATGTATCCTTTGATCATCCCATGTTGAAGATGTCGGAGATGGACCATATCCTCAGGGTCTTTGTCAACAATATCGCCGCTGATGAGCATATCTGTCTGTTTCTTGATGAGATCCAATATGCGAAGGATTGGGATGCATGGCTCAAAACGATCTACGACCATTCCCCCGCCTACCGCATTATGGCGACAGGTTCAGCCAGCCCTATGCTTAACGAGAAGATGACGGAGAGCGGAGTTGGCAGATGGGTGCAGGTTCGTATTCCGACTTTGTCCTTCTACGAATATCTGGAGCTGAAGGGGATCGCGATCCCATCCCTGGATGATCGTTTCGATCCCATAGCCTTAACCCGACTGGACAGCAGGCAGCTTCAACAGTTGTTAAGCAGTCTGTTGCCGCTCGGGCGTCACTTTCATCGCTATCTGTTGATCGGAGGCTTCCCCGAGATCGCACAGTCTGATGATGTATCCTATGCGCAGAGGGTGATCCGTGAGGATGTCGTAGATAAAGTCCTGAAGAGAGACATGGTATCCCTGTTCAATGTGCGTCATATCGATGAGCTGGAGCGTATCTTTCTTTATCTATGCATGACGACCGGCCACATCATCGAAATCGCAACGATCGCACAGCATATGGAGATCACTCGACCTACCGTGATCAAGTATATGCAATTTCTGGAGCTTGCCAATCTGATCTATACTTCCTATCCGGTGGGCATCACCGGCAAGAAGATCCTGGCCGCCAGGCCGAAAGTTTACCTCGCAGATGCGGCGATCAGAAATGCTGTCTTGCTGCAAGGAGAAGAAGTGTTGCAGGATGCGGAACAGATGGGTATGCTCGTGGAATCAGCTGTCTTCAAGCATATCAAATCCTATTACAGTAACTTCAACCCCAGAATCGGCTACTACAGAGACTCCGGTTCACAGAAAGAGATCGATATCGTCGTCCTCATGCCGAATGCCCGGATCCTCACGGAGGTCAAGTATCGAGAACAGCCGAAGATGAAAGAGTCGGAAGCCATCGTGGCATGGTCAAGGCAAACGGATCTGCCCACTGCATCACTCGTAGTTACGAAAAATCCGGAAGACTGCGGGAGGCTCACGCATGCACCGATCATCCGCATCCCTGCGTTCGCCTTCCTGTTCTTGCTTGGACATGCGGAGAGAGCGAGGCTGGACAGATGACGGATCGGGCGGAAGCTGCCCATGTCGTGTACGAAAGAGGCGAAGGCGTCGTCAAACGCCTTCGCCTCTGCCCTGGTTTGCACCGGAAACGGCTTGTTCCCTCCACTCCGATTGCTTGCTCGCTGTTCCGAAGGGATATCACCGATGAACAAACGGAATGCGCAACTGGATTGTGAGATTGGTGATGTGGTTATGGCGTCGATTTCGGAGGAACCCGGTGATGCGTGCCTTGCTCGTAAGAGTACGCGATCTCGATCAGAACGGGCTCACTGAACGCTCTTCCGAGAATTTCGATGCCGACCGGCAAGCCGTCCGTCGTGAATCCGGCCGGCACGGTGATGGCAGGGAATCCGGAGAACGGACTCAACCGGTTGTTTGCACCCGCATTTTGATTCTCCCCGATCTTCGCCGGCGGTTCGGTGGAAGTCGGGTATACGAGCGCGTCCAGATCGTAGTCCGCCATGACTTTCAGCAGCGACTCCTGCGCCAGTTTCGTGCGGAACAGCACGATGTCCTTGTATTCCTCCGCATCGAGTGTTTCTCTTGCCTCTCTGGCGATGAGCGAAGACTCGATGGACGGGTCATATTGGCCCGATGCCAGGATCTCGCCAAGGGATTTGTAGGGCGCGCTGTCTCCGAGCGTTGCCAGGTATTCATTCAACTGGAACTTGAATTCCCAGCCGCTCAAGCTCGGATATTGCAGAATCTCGTCCAGATTCGGAACTTCCACATCGATGACCTTCGCTCCCAATCTCTCCATATCTGCCACCGCAGCGTTCATGATGGACACAACCTCCGGATTCGAGCCGAACAGCGCGCGGATGACGCCGATCCGCTTTCCTTGCAGGCCGTCCTCTTTCAGGAACTCCGTATAGCTGTCAGGAATGGCCTTCACGCTGCGAGCCGTCACCACATCCGCCGGGTCATAACCGCTGATGGCTTCCAGCACGATCACCGCATCGGCAACGGTTCTGGCCATCGGTCCGCCCACGTCTTGCGTCAGCGCGAGCGGGATGATGCCATCCCGGCTCGTCAGGCCGATCGTCGGACGAATGCCGACCAGGCTGTTGAAGGAGGAAGGCACCCGAATCGAACCGCCCGTATCCGTCCCGAGTCCGGCCACACCGAAGTTCGCGGCCAGAGCAGCGCCCGTTCCGCCGCTCGAACCTCCGGGATATCTGGTCAGATCATACGGATTAAGCGTCTGACCACCAAGAGAGCTGTGGGTCAGGTATGTGAACGCGAATTCTGCCAGATTTGCTTTGGCGAGGATGATCGCTCCGGCTTCTTTTAATTTTTGAACCTGGTAAGCATCGTCCGGCGGGATGGAATCTTTCAGACAGGTGCATCCGGCCGTCGTCGGCATATCTGCCGTGTCATAGTTGTCCTTGACGATGATCGGAATGCCGTGCAGCAGGCTGCGCGGACCCTTCTCCGCCCGCTCCCTGTCCAGCTCTTCCGCGATCTTCAGGGCGTCCGGATTGACCGTGATGATCGCGCCTATCGCAGGGCCTTGATCGTCGTATTTTTCGATGCGGTCCAGATACATCTGCACCAATTGTTTGGCCGTCAATTTGCCCGCATCCATCGCCGCCTGAATCTCCATGATCGTCGCTTCGAGCAGTTCAAACGGTTTGAGATATTCATAGATTCGGGAGACGATCAGTTCCGCTTGTTCATAGGTCAGCACATCTCCGAAACCAAATGTGCTCGAGCTGTATCCGATCATGATACCGGACTTGTAGACGGCACCAACGGCTCCAGCCAATGGATGGTGATCCGGAACATCGGCGAAAGGTTCCGCCGCGGAAGCCACGCCAATGACCGCCTGAATCATCTGCGCTGCAACCTCACGCGTCAGGGGAGATGAATCACCCGAGATTGCCCGCGCGTCCACACCTGCGAGCTCGGCGACCTCCACCAGCAGGTTCTCCAAGTCTTCCTTGGTGATCGCATTGGCACTGTTGGTTTGCGCCAATACCGATAATGGAGTGAAGATAAAAAAGAGAACAAGACCTAGCAAGAATCCTTTTTTCAACAGCCCATGACGATGTTTCAACGGTTTCTCCTCCTTTGACGTATTCACCAGTTTCTGAGCGATACCGTGATAATCAAATGAAAGCAACCAGTCGCATCATAACCTATTTAAGTTAGATATAATTACACCACCTTTCTATTTTCGATCTGACAGAATGATATATATTGTATTGTGTTATAATATATTACAATTAATGATAGTCAATCGTAAAGTATTTCGCTTGATATTTTTCATTTCACTTTCAAGATAGAGAATTTTATGTTAGATAACATTACATTTATTGGGCGTAAAAAAGGATCGTCACGCCACTTCGCGCAACGATCCCCCGTATCCTGTATGTCACATCCCGAACTGCGCCTGATGCAAGCGGCTGTAGATGCCGCCTGCGGCGAGCAACTCCTCGTGCCTTCCTTGCTCGACGATCCCGTCCTCCGTCACGACGACGATCCGGTCCGCATCCTTGATCGTGGCCAGACGGTGGGCGATGACCAGCGTCGTCCGTCCCTCGGACAGCTCAGCCAGCGACTGCTGGATCGCCAGCTCCGTCTCCGTATCCAGCGCTGACGTCGCCTCGTCGAGGATGAGGATCGGCGGATTCTTCAGGAACATCCGCGCGATCGCGAGCCGCTGTTTCTGCCCGCCGGACAGCTTCACGCCGCGCTCGCCGATGATCGTGTCCAGGCCCTCCGGCTGGGCCAGGATCATCTCCTCCAGCCTGGCGCGTCTGGCCGCCTCCCACACCTCTTCCTCCGTGGCGTCCAGCTTGCCGTACATGATGTTCTCGCGGATCGTGCCGTTGAACAGGAACACGTCCTGCTGCACGATGCCGATCTGCCTGCGCAGCGACTCCTGCGTGTAGCGGCGGATATCGATGCCGTCGATGCGGATCTCCCCGCTGTCCACGTCGTAGAAACGCGGCAGCAGGCTGCAGATCGTCGTCTTGCCCGCTCCCGACGGCCCGACGAAGGCCACCGTCTCGCCCTTGCGGATGACGAGGCTGATGTCGCGCAGGATCTGCCGCTCCCCTTCATAGCTGAACGACACGCGGTCGAACACGATGTCCTCGCGGAACTCCTTCAGTTCCACCGCATCCGGCGCATCCGCCACATCCGGTGCCGTATCCATCAGCTCCACGAACCGTCTGAAGCCAGCGAAGCCCTGGGGATAGCTCTCCACGATCGCGTTGATCTTCTCGATCGGCCGGAAGAACACATTCGTCAACAGCAGGAAGCCGACGAACTCGCCGTATGTCAGCTCGCCCTGGATCACGAACCAGGTGCCGCACACCATCACGAACAGCGTCACGAACCGCATCATCATATAGCTGATCGAGCTGTTCTTCGCGATCAGATTGTATGACCTCAGCTTCGTCAGACGGAACCGGTTGTTGTTCTCCGCGAACTTCTTCTCCTCATAAGCCTCGTTGGAGAATGCCTTGACGACGCGAATGCCGCCCACATTGTCCTCCACCCTGGCGTTGAAATCGCCGATATCCCGGTACAGCTGGTGGATGGCGTTCGTCATCTTCCGGTTAAAGTATACGACCACCCAGATGATGAGCGGCACGATCACGAACGTCAGGATCGCCAGCTTCCAGTTGGTGACCAGCATCAAGACAAATGCCCCTATGAGCGTCATCACCGCGATAAACAGATCCTCCGGCCCGTGATGCGCCATCTCGCCGATCATGTTCATATCGTTGGTCAGCCGTCCGATTAGATGCCCCGTCTTCGTGTTGTCGAAGAAGCGGAAGCTCAGCTTCTGGATATGGGAGAACAGCTGGCGCCGCATGTCGGTCTCGATGTTGATGCCGAGCATGTGCCCCCAGTAGGTGACGACATACATGAGCACCGTGTTGAGTATGTACAGCGCGAGCAGGCCGAACGAGGCCCAGATGATGAAGCCCCAGTCGCTGCTCGGCAGGAGGTCGTCGATGAACCAGTTTACCGCGATCGGGAAGGCCAGCTCCAGCAGACCCGAGATGATCGCGCAGCTGAAATCCAGCAGAAACAAGCCCTTGTAAGGCGCATAAAAGCGAAAAAAGCGACGTATCATGCCAGCACTGCTCCTGTCCATTCATTGCCTTTCAAGTATGCTCAAGCGAACGGGCAGCAACAGCGCATCGTCGTCCGAGACGGGTGCGCTTGGTCCGCTGCCTGCCTTTACAGGCTGCATCAGCCCTCGAGTGGCCAGCAGGCCGTGCATCATCGCCCAAACGAATACGCACGGTCCGCTGCCTGCCTTTACAGGCTGCAACAGCTCTCAAAATACCGGCAACTGGCCGCCATCATCGTCCGAGACAACACCTGCGCGACCACTGCCTGCCAGAACATGTCAATCCCCCTACATCATTCCGATTCAACCTCATCATCCGGGCTTGCGCCCAGCTGCTTCGCCAGTTCCCGGATCTCAGCCTTGGTGAGCGGCGAGACGAGAGCGAGATCCCGGTGCAGCGCCTTCTCGATCTGCTCGCGAGCCTCTTCCTCCCGGCCCAGTTTCTGCAGCGTCAACGCATAGAAATAGTAAGGATCCGCGCTCTTCGGCTGCTTGCTCATCACTTTCTCGTACATGTCGCGAGCCTCTTCGAGACGTCCGAGGAAATAGTAGTTCTGGGCAAGGTTGTCCAGGATCGTCAGGTCATCGCTGTTGTATTCGTAGGCTTCCAGATTGAAGTTGAGCACATCCTCCAGATTATCGCCGCGCAGCAGCTTGTAATAGCCCAGCGTGCCGTACAGCTGCGTATTCTTGAACTCCGGATAGAACTGCTCCAGCAGCTCGCAGGCTTCCTCCTTCTTGCCCTGCAGATAGTATGCGGTTGCGAGATTCACGCTGACCTGGATGCGTACAGGATCAGGCAACTGCTTCGACAGCACCTCCTTGAGGATCCGCTCCGCTTCCTCCGGCTTGCCCTTCCTGTTCAGCAGGAAGGCGTAGCCGCTAAGATGCTGCGGCATGGCCCGCTTCGTCCTGTAGGCTTTCTCCATATAGGCTAGCGCCGCATCCTCATCCCCGCGGCTGTATGCCATGTTCCCGCGCGTCGCGTGGATGATCGCCCGGTTGGCGTATACGCCCCAGCCGATGATGGCCACGATCAGCCCGATGCCGAGCAGCGTATGTACATTAAATGCGATAACGATGAGTACAACGACAACCACAACTGGCAACAATGCTTTGACAATAGGTGGCATCTTTTTTCCTCCCAACTGCTTGGTCCAGATATTCCTATCCCCTATAGTACCATTATTCGCCTCACGGTTGCCATCGGTTCGCGGACGATAGATGTCCGAACGCTGAGAGAAGATGATTCCGGTTCTCAGCCTGGCTTCCAGCACATGCGCATACTGAGACACGATTTTTTCGGCTCTCAGTGCGGTTCCAGGTGCCAGCGCATGCCAAGCGTCCGTTCCCCTGCATAACCCACACATCGGCGCTTCGATCACCTCATACTTCAGCGCTGCTCCATAAATATCCCCCTGGAAGTCGCGCATCGGCGCAACTCCAGGGGGAATTCATCAACACATCGCTCATCTCTTCGGATAATGGAATTCGCCCCGGTAGTTGGAGGCGTTGTACAGCGGGTACTTCTCCGGCACCACCACATGTTCCGCGTCGGCCGGCCGGTCTTGCGTATAGATGTACATCCACCTGTTGTCCCACAGCACGATCTCGTCCCGGGCGTCGCCCGTCAGGTTGAGCACCTCGGCGCACAGATCCGGATGCCCGTCATCCGGGAACACGACCACACGGCGTCCATGGCCGTCGATCAGCCCGCCGTGCTGAACATTGCCGTTCAGCAGGATGAGGTCGCGGCCATCGCCGGTCCAGTTGACCGGCGTGATCACGTTGCCGTTGCAGGTCGGCTCGAACTCGTGCAGCAACCGGCCCTTGCAGTCGAACAGATACACGATCCCCTGGTAGCCCCAGAACGTCGTCGCGCAGAGCTCCAGACCGTCCAGCTCCGGGCGATAGTTGCCCGTGCTGATCCGCTGGGCGTGGCCGATGTTGTGCTTGACGAGCAACCGGCCATCCAGATCGGCGATCATCATGCCCTCATCGCCGGACACGATGCAGATCTGCTGCCTCGGCTCGGAGACATCCCAGCGCCCGATCAGAATCTCATCCGTATGATCGGTCGGTACCGGCAAGGTCCAGAGCAGCCGGCCATCATGATCCACCAGATGATAGCCCACAAACATCTCATCCCTGCCATCGCCATCCACGTCGGCTGTGTACGGGAAGTGGCCGGTGTTGCGACCACGGAACTTCCACATCAGCTGCAGGTCGCTGTTGTAGACCCATACCCGGCTGTAGCGGTCCTTGATGATGATATCCGTCGGCCGGTCCTTGCCCGAGAAGTTGGCGATGCGAATCGCGTCGACGTTCACCCGGTCAAAGGCATATTGCCTGAACGGCACACTGTGCAGCACATCGTCGGGATCATCCGACAGCGGCGTGCGAACCGACCGCTTCACCTCGCCCGTCCTGCCGTCCAGGATCATCAGCCTGAAGTCGATCGCCGTGATCACTTCATCGAACCCGTCGCCATCGATATCATGCACCTGCAGCGGCAGATCCGCGGTCAGCAGCGCATGGTCGAAGTTGGTGCTGGGCTCCCCGATCTGCCACAGCACATTCCCGTCGAGATCGATCGCCGTCAGGCAGCTGATATGCGCATAGGCGTCCTTGTGCCCTCGCTTCTGATGCTGGGCCAGCACGATCTGCAGCTCCTTCGTGCCGAGCAGATGCCCGAACCGGATCTGCCTGGCCGTCCCGAAGTTCTGCAGATCGATCCGCTTCCACAGCTTCGGTTGCGGATAAGATGCCCTCAGCTGCGCAAGCTCGGCCTGCTCCCGCTTCACCCGCTCCCGCCACCCGGCGTGCGCCTGCTCCTCCATCGACACGCGAACATCCGTAAACTGCGCGGGCATGCGTGCGGTCAGTCCGATCTTGCCTGCCGGGTATGCATCGTCCTCGACGCTGATCAGCTCGCGGCCGTCGACATAGCCCACGAGCCGTGAGCCGACGCATTCCACCTTCAGCTGATATTCATGATCCGTATCATACGCATAGGGCGCTGACCCGATCTCGACAAACTCATCCTGATAGCGCCGGATCATCCTGACCTTGCCGCCCTCGAAACCGAAGAAGTATGCCTTGCGGCTGTGCGTATAGCGGAACAGCAACCCGACGTGGGAGCGGGTCGAGAGCGGCCTGACGACCGCCTCGACCACATAGTCCTGCCAACTCGTGTCCCCCGCGACCAGGGTCGGCCAGATATCCTCCCGGATCGCAAGCTGCGGCCGGGTCTGCTCCATGTAGCGGATCGCATCGCGCTCCGTGATGATCCATGTAGGACCGAGCCAGCCGTGATAGACGATCGGGTCATACCAGCTGCCGGTATACCCCTGCGGCGGATAGTAATGATACTCTCCTGCGGCAGAATGCTTGATGTCATAAGGGAACGGACCCAACGGGAAATCCTGGAACGTCTCCTCCATAACTGTGATCATAACGACCGACTCCTCCCGATCATGATGGATTCACCGTGATATCTGCTCACTCTATTGTATCGAATGATACCAGTCCGTCCAGAACCTGATGGCCTTGTCACCGCCGGACGAACGGTAGCGTTTCACATAATCGGACCAGGTCTGATGGATATCTTCCCGGCTCAGGATCGACTTGCTCGTGTATTCATCGCGGATCGAGTCCAGATTGTACGCCGCCAGATCCGGGTTGAACGGCAGCGCGGTGGCGATCTCATCCAGCACGCCCATGTTGTTCGCCAGCTCCAGATTGGCCACGACGTGATCCGCGTACTCGGTACGGATATAGGTCTTCACATCTTCTGTCAGCTGACCGTGCTTGACGAGCGAGAATGCCCAGTGCAGCGAGGCGCGCGTATTGCTGGTGAGCTCCGGCTTGCCGTCCTTCATCGTGTAGTTGAAGTCCTCGATGCCCAGGTAGACATAGCGCGTGCCCTCATCGGACAACACCCAATCGAAGAAGGCCATGAGGCCATCCACATCCTTGGTCGTGATCGGGATGCCGATGAAGTGGCGGCTGAGCGTATTGAAGGAGAATTTCGACTTCTCGCCGTTCGGTCTGAGCGGCAGCTCGATCGCGATATAGTGATCGAAGACGCCGTCGGCGAACTCCAGATTCGATTGGAAGTGCCAGAATCCGTTAAACACGCCGTACTTGAGCGTATTGACCTTCTCCCTGAAGATCGTGCTGTTCGTGGTCGGCCATTCCGGATCGAGGATATTCTCCTGGATGAGCTTGTTCATGAAGATCAGGTACTGCTTGTATTCCTCGGTCAGCTCCGGCGGCAGCAGCTCGCCATCCACATACTTGTAAGTTTCCGCGTCAAATGCCGCCTTGAAGATGCGCCCTCCGTAGGACAGGTCGCTGTTCCCGAGCAAGCCGAACGTGTCATGCTGGCCATTGCCATCCGGATCCCGCTCCGTAAACGCCTTCATCACTTCGTAGAATTCCTCGATCGTTCTCGGGATCTGAAGATTCAGCGCATCCAGCCATGTCTTGTTGATATACACAACCTGATTATAAGCATCATGGCGGTGATAAGGGAAGCCCCAGACATGGCCTTCCTCATCGGTGACCGACAGCCAGGCTTCCTCCGGAATCTTGCTGAAGTTCGGATACTTGCCGCTGTCGATATACGGCCTAAGATCCACCAGCATGCCGTCAGCGCCGTACTTCATCAAGGTGTTCTTGTTGCCGGCCGTCACCATGAAGGCGTCCGGGTAGTCGCCCGAAGCCATCAGGATGTTGAGCTTTTCCATATAGCCGCTGCTGCCCGGCGATTCGATCTGGATGCGAACGCCGGTCTTCTCCTGCAGGAAGTCCACGTATTCGTTGACTGTCAGGGACATTCCTTTCGTATCCACGTTGTAGTCGAACAAGACGCGGTAGGTTTTGATTTCCTTCGCCTGATCCGCGTTGCCCTGCGAGCCTCCTGAACCCGAACCTGAACCGCCGGAAGAACCGGAGCCGGACGAGCCCGTTCCTCCCGTCTGATTCGTCGTGCCGCTCGTTCCGGACCCGCCGCTGCAGCCGGCAAAGACGAGCAGTGCGGCCAGCAGGATCACGAACCAGCTTCTTCTCCGTTTAAGGTACCCCATCAAGTTATCACACTCCTGTTTCACAGATTCTTGCCCTGAAGGTCATGGGCCTTGTCATATGCCTTGGAACGACCGTCAGGATTACCATTCATTTTTCGGCAAGTCGTCACAATCCTCAATGTACAATTCTTCAGGAGTGTATATTTTTTATCGGAATGGGATGTATATTTTTACTTTACAAAATTTCTTGCTTCCCCAGCTCGCGTTTCCTGATCTTGCGATACTCGTTCGGCGGCATGCGGTGCGTCTTCTTGAACTGGCGGATGAACGTATGGATGGTGTCGTAGCCGCATTGCTCGGCGATCTCCTGCACGGACAGGGTATCATCCTCGAGCAGGCGAACCGCCTTCTGAATGCGCAGCTGGCTGACATACTCGACGAATCCGATGCCAAGATGGGACTTGATCAGCGCGCTCAGGTAGGATGGACTCATCGAGATCTTGTCTGCGAGCAGCCCCAGGGACAGCGGCTTGTCATAGTTCTTGCCGATGTACTCGATGATCCATTCGGCCGTCTCGTTCTTGCGGGACTGATCGGTATGCAGCTCCGAGATGATGACCCGGCATACATCGAGCAGATATCGCTTCTTGTCCTCGATGAATTCGTAGCTGTACAGCCGGAAGAACACATCCTCCTTCATATGCTTGTTCAGATCGATCCGCTGCTCGATCGCGAACTTCATCACGCCGGACAGCAGATTGCCGAACCAGGCGTGCAGAGCGCTGACCGCCGAAGTTCCCCCGGCGATGCAGGGGCGGTTCTCTAAGATTAATAGGTATAAAGAGACCATCGAATGGGGATGAGCATATGAAGAGCGAAGCGCAAGCATGGCAGCCGATGCTCGCACCTGGCAAGCGACGCACCAGACTGTGGAAGGTGATATGGAAGTATCGCTATCTGTATCTGCTCCTGCTCCCTGGCTTCATCTGGTACCTGGTGTACCGGTACATGCCGATGTATGGATTGATCATCGCATTCAAGAACTTTAACTTCATGAAGGGAATATGGGGGAGTCCATGGGTGGGGTGGAAGCATTTTGAGTTTCTGTTTTCCTATCCGGACTTCTACCGCATCGTGCGCAACACCCTGTTGCTGAATATCTATGAGCTCCTGTTCGCGTTCCCGATGCCGCTCATTCTGGCGCTGCTGCTCAACGAGATGCGCCACATGCTGTTCAAACGGACGATCCAGACCGTCGTCTACTTCCCGCATTTCCTCTCCTGGGTCGTATTCGGCGGGATCGTCATCCAGCTACTGTCGCCGAACGACGGCCTGGTGAACCAGATCCGGGAGCTGTTCGGACTCGCTCCCATCCACTTCATGGCGGAGTCGGCCTATTTCCGGACGATCGTCATCACCTCGCACATCCTGAAGGAGACGGGCTGGGGAGCCATCATCTACCTGGCGGCGCTCACCACGATCGATCCCGAGCAGTACGAGGCCGCCACGATCGACGGCGCCACCCGCTGGCAGAAGCTGTTCCACATCACCCTGCCCGGCATCCGCAACACGATCATCCTGCTGTTCATCCTGAAGATCGGCACGATGCTGGACTATGGCTTCGAGCAGATCTTCATCCTGTACAATCCGACGGTGTATGACGTTGGAGATGTGCTCAGCACCTACATCTACCGGATCGGTCTGCAAGGCGCGCAGTTCAGCCTGACCACCGCCATCGGATTCTTCCAGTCGTTCATCGGCCTGATCCTGATCGTCACCGCGAACCACATCGCCAGACGGTTCAGCGATGTCTCGATATGGTGAGCAAGGAAGGAGGTTCGGACATTGTCCAGACGCTTCAATATCGGCAGCTTCTCGATCGGCACGATCCTCACGGTCTTTGCGATCCTGACCTTTATCCCTTTCTATTACGTGATCATGGTATCCGTCAGCGATCCGAAGCTGGTGCAGGAGGGCAAGCTGATCCTGTGGCCGCGCGGCTTCAGCCTGTATACGTATGAGCTCATCATCTCCAATGCGCAGTTCATCACGGCATTCACCAATACGATCCTGCGGACGACGCTCGGCGTCCTGATCAATCTCGCGCTGCAGCTGACCTTCGCCTATTCGATCTCCAAGCAGTATCTGCCCGGGCGGCGTTTCTTCATCATCTACATCATCATCACGATGCTGTTTAACGGCGGGATCATCCCGACCTATCTCATCGTGCGGGCGACCGGCCTGATCGACACGATCTGGGCGCTCGTCATCCCGACGGCGATCAGCACCTGGAACGTCATCCTGCTGCGTTCCTTCTTCGAAAATGTTCCGACCGATCTCGAGGAATCAGCAAAGATCGACGGGGCCAATGACCTCGTCATCTTCATCCGCATCTACCTGCCGCTCTCCCTGGCTTCCGTCGCCACGATCGGCCTGTTCATCGCCGTCATGCACTGGAACACATACATGGACGCGATCATCTACATCAACAGGCAGGAGCTGCAGGTGCTGCAGACCTTCCTGCGCGATATGGTCGTGCAGATGGAGATGGCCGCCACGTTGGGCGATATGAGCGCCGTGCAGGAGACGAGCAGCCTGTCGGTCAGAACGGCGGCGATCTTCCTGTCCGTTCTGCCGATCGTCATCGTCTATCCGTTCCTGCAGAAATATTTCGTGAAAGGCGTCACGCTCGGCGCTGTGAAGGGCTGATGATCATGAGCACAACATTCACCTCACAGCTGGCTGTTCGCCTGCATCTCGGCGTTCACGGTGACCGGTTGAGCCGGCGGCGTGGGCGGAGCCGCCGCTTCCTCGCGCGCGGGAGCGCGGGAAGAGGTATCCCGAAGATACGCGGCCCAGTAAGCGAGGCCGACGAAGATGGCGCCTCCGGTCAGATTGCCCAGCCAGACGGGGACGAAGTTGACGAAGTAATCGCCCCAGCTGTAGTAGCCTTCGAAGATCGCGGCCGGGATGAGGAACATGTTGGCGACCACGTGCTGAAAGCCGATCGCCACGAAGGCCATCGTCGGGAACCAGATGCCGAGGACCTTGCCGCTCATCGAATCGGAGGCATAGCACAGCCACACCGCCAACGCGACCAGCCAGTTGCAGCCGATGCCGGAGACGAAAGCCTCGAGGAAGCCGTCCTCCAGCTTGTGCCCGGCCATCGCCACCAGCTTCTCGAGATAGGGACCGTCTGCCGTCAAGCCGGCGACATGTCCGAACATGTAGGCAACGAACAGGGCGCCGACGAAGTTGCCCAGCGTCACCAGCAGCAGATTGCGCAGCCATGCTCCGGTCCTGATGCGTCCTGAGATGCGCGCGAGGCTGACGGCCATCATGTTGCCCGTCGCCAGCTCGCCCCCGGCGAGCAACACGAGGATGAGGCCGAGCGGGAAGACGGCGGCGCCGAGGAAGCTGGTGAAGCTGCCCCATTCAGCCGGTGCGCTTGCGATGACACGGATGTCCAGCAGGAAGCCGAGCGCGATGTAAGCGCCGGCCAGAAATCCCAGCACCAGCACCGTTCCGAGCGGGTAACGGGCCTTGTTCTCCCCGATTTCTGCGGTCAGTGCGGCTATTTGCTGCGGTTTATTGATCGTCATAAGCGATGACTCCTCTGCCATGATTGATCGATTACGTATGATTGCAGTCCATATTGTAACATGGGTTGCCGGACTATATAGTAACATAGATCACCAAAGTTCGACATCCGTCCCTGTTCTTCTGCCCGTTATTCGGAGAGTTCGAAAGAACGCCTGCTGGACATTCACCTGCAGGCGTTCTTCGTCCTATATGGATCGTTGAAATGTCGGCTTATAGATCGCCCGGTCCTCGCGAACCTCGATGTATCCCCGATGAATAGCTGCCTGAATTCCCAGCCTCACCATCTTGTCCAAGGCATTCCCGGTTCGTGAATATCCCAATAATCTCACCGTTTCACGAACCAGTTCATCCACTGACAGGCTTCCTTGGGCAAACAGGACATCCTTCACGGCATTGGCGATCTCTTCTGGTGGTAATTCCTCAGCGTTTCTGCGATCCGCATCATTCTCGGCGATTCGATACCACGGATACTCTCTCGGATCGAGATGTTCAGGCCAGTAATATTCTTTGCCATCCCATACCGTCTTCTTCGGCTTGATCCTTTTAATTACGCTGGTCACATATTGATCGATGCGCGTTCCGGAACGGGCGATCCCCCAGGCTGGCAGGATGCGACGCAGCAACAATTGCCTGCTGATCGGCCCCTCCCCTTCGATGACCTTCCTGATCTGATTCTCAACGACCGAGCGATGGACCGGATTCAGGAAATCTTCGCCCGACCACGCCAGACGGCCGAGCTGAACGGGGGTATAAACAGTCCGCGAAGCGGCAGTTGTCGGCCTATCAACCTGCTGAAATTGAATATTGATCTCTGCGGCTTCTTGGGAGATATCGGTCTCTTCTGCCCTCGCCTGTGCATGCTGAACCTCATCCGAGTATGCAGGTTCCTGTTCCAGTTCTCTGTCCGATTCCGTTCCGCTCAGGATAGCTTCAATGACCTGTTGGATTCGCTGAAGTTCCTTGTCAGGTTGATCCAGCCAATCGATGGACCACACGCGATGGATATGCCAGCCCAACTTGCGCAGAACCTGTTCGCGGAGCAATTCGCGATCCCTGGCGGTTCGACCTTTTCTGTACATCTCCCCATCACACAGAACAGCCAGGAGATATTGATCAGGATTGGCAGGATCAACCACCGCGAGGTCGATTCGATAGCCCGATGCGCCCACATGCAGATCGGTTTTGTATCCCAATCTCTGTAAGCCCTCAGCAATCTGCCCTTCTATACCGATCACAGGAGCATCTGAATGCTGCGCTTCCACATACAACGCGGCGATCCCTTTCTCCGCATATTCAAGGAAAGAACGCAGAGCACCCACCCCTTCGGCGCGAGTACGGGTCACATCCAGATGATCCGATCTGAGCGAGCTGAAAACATGCATCTCATAACGGGCTCTGGATACCGCGACGTTTAATCTTCGCCAACCTCCATCCCGATTCAAAGGTCCGAAGTTCAAGGTGACCTTGCCGCTCGCATCCGGGCCATAGCCGATCGAGAACATGATTACATCACGCTCATCCCCTTGAACATTCTCCAGATTCTTCACAAAGATCGGTTCGTACATCTTCATCGCAACTTCTTCAAGTTCCGGATGTTCACGATAGGCTTGATCCAGCAGATCTTCGATCAAAGTCTGCTGCATCGAATTGAACGTGACTACTCCGATGCTCAGTTTCCTGAGTTCCGGATCGCGCAATCTGCGCATGATCTCCGCTACAACCTGTTGGGCTTCCGCACGATTTTGCTTGGAATTGCCGCGATCGTAGTACCCGTCCACATAGTGCCACTTCACCTGGGAGTTACGCTCGTATGGGGATGGGAAGGTGAGCAATTTATTCTCATAGAAGCGCAGATTACTGAAGGCGATCAGGCTCTCGTGACGGCTGCGATAATGCCACAGCAGGTGCTCCTGCGGCATGCCAAGCGCCAGACAGTCGTCGAGGATGCTCTCCAGATCTTCCGTCAGGTCATAATCGATCTCGCCGGTTGAGGTATTCGTGAAGAAACTGGTCGGTGGCAGCTGTTTCGGATCCCCGACGACGATGACGTTATGACCGCGCGCCATCGCCCCTACCGCTTCGCTCGTAGGAAGCTGGGACGCCTCATCGAACACGACCAGATCGAACGGTGCGTACCTGGGATCAAGATACTGTGCAACCGACATAGGGCTCATCAGCAGGCAGGGGCATAACCTGGTCAGCAGAGTAGGGATCTGTTCGAACAACTTGCGCAAGGACAGGCCTCGGCCTCCCCCCTTGATCGCTCTGAGCAAGATACCCATCTCAGAGCTGGCAGCTGCCTGTTGCTGCATCGGTGGTACATTCGCCGACAAGCGGGATATAATCTCCAGCCGCACGAGCCGCTCATAACGATCCATCAACTCCTGGAAGGAGCGGATCTTCTCTTCGAATACATTTCCCGAGAACGTGGCCAGTCTCTTGTCCGTATCCATGATGTACTGGATGATGGCCATCCACAACCCTCTCTCGAAGGCAGGGGCGATCTCTTCATGCTTCAGTTCTCCTTCCTCACAGGCGGAGATCAGCGGATCAAGGCCCGTTTCCATAGCCTGGTTGCGCTGATGAATCCAGCCGCACCAGTCACGCAGCTGATCAAGGTGTTGCCGCCATCCCTGGACCTTGCTCTCGCGGACATCAAACCACGAACTTGCTTCGCCAAGCTGACGATCCATCGTTACAAAATCTATCATCAGATATTCGGCCAACGACAGTTCAATCTCCTTAAACGCTTCACAGGCGTTCAGAAATCTCTCCAACAGGTGCTGATTACGTGCCCGATAGGCGGGAGCCCCCTGCTCCAATGCTGAGGCCAACCGCTGTCTCACCTGCTTCACCTGTTCGAACTCATGATGCAAGCGGCTCACAGTCTCCTGAAACTTCCTGATCCAACCTGTCACCTGTTCGACGGCATTCCAATCGGTGTTCAGTTCTTGCCACAGCGCGCCAAGTGGAGCCTGAATCTGCGGTTCCAACCCGGCCAAGGAAGTCTTCGCTTCCTGATACTTCTCGATCCTCGTGAGCGTCGCTTCTGTCCGGTCCCTGGTTAATGTGCCTGTTGGTTGAGCATGGGCCTTTAGCAGCTTGAAGATCCGGTTCTGCTTCAACAGCTTCGGCAGGAACCACTGCAGGCTGGCTTGCCGCCATGCTGCCAGAGCAGACTGAACATCCATCTCCAGCACACGCTCCTGATAATTGGACAGCAGTTCTCGCCTGATCGATTGCAGGACGCGACCGTGTACGGATGCCTGCGAGAGTTGCTGAAGCATGGTGCCCGTATCTTCTGCTCGCAAGGCTGCAGCAGGCAATGGGTCAGGCATGCCACTCAGCAACTCCGCCAGTTCTCGCCATGTTGCCAGGTTCTGACCATTGATCGCATTCTCGTCCATCCCCAGCCATGATGCAACTTCTCGGCTGGCCAACCGAAGATTGGTCAGGCATGCCTCATATTGTGCCAGCAGTTCACCGGCTTGCGTCCGCATGGCGGGCGAGTAGTCAGACCGCCGGATGTCGTTCAGCGGGTGATGTTTCGGATCACCAACAGCCTTCGCTGCAACGGTGAGCTGCCTAACCAACTCCCGCCACAGTGCTATTCTGTCGTCCGTCATGGAGCCTATCGCATCGGGAGTGAAACGAACGGAGTCTGGCGCGAGACGGTACAATCCATACTGGGCTATCGCGTCATACAAGGAAGCGCCGAAGCCATATCTTCGATGCAATGCAGCAACATACTCGTTCAGCTCCTCCCGCGCCAGCTTCAGCCGCTCGGCCTGCTTCCGCCAATCCTCTGGCGAGGCAGTCCGCGCAGTCTCCAATGTGCGGCGAAACTGTTCGAGAACAGCCCGTTTCGTGCTTTTGTTGGAGTGAAGCTCGAGACAGAAAGGGCCCAGCCCAATCTGCTCCAGACGATTCTGCACGACGCTGAGAGCCGCCATCTTCTCCGCCACGAACAGGACGGTCTTGCCGCTGGCAAGCGATGCCGCGATCAGATTCGTGATCGTCTGCGACTTGCCTGTGCCGGGAGGTCCATGCAGCACGAAGCTCTTGCCCTGGACGGCCGCATGGACGGCGGCGATCTGTGAGGAGTCGGCGCTGATCGGCAGCAGCAGCTGATCCGGCGGGCACAATTCGTCCAATTGATCCTCCTTCAAGAAGGTCTCGCTCTGCTCCCACTGCAACCTGCCGGACATGAGACTGGCTACGACCTTGTTCCTCGCCAGATCGTCCGCGCGGCTGCGGATGTCATTCCACATCACAAACTTGTTGAATGAGAAAAGACCGATATGGGCCGATTCGACCACATCCCAACGGGGGATATGCATGATCGCATGGCGGATCGTGGTGAAGACCCCGGCCAGATCGATCCCCCGCTCGTCCCTAGGCAAGGGATCCAAGCCGTCGATGTGGCAACCAAAATCCTGCCTCAGCATCTCCAGCAAAGTGATATTCATCTGCGGATCTTCATCTCTGGAACGCAGGATGTAGCCCGACGTGGACGATTTGCGGACGAGTTCCACCGGCGTCAGGACGATCGGTGCGTAACGTGCTGTCTCGCTGTTCGGCGTTTCGTACCACTTCAGCAAGCCTAGCGCGAGGTAGAGCGTGTTGGCTCCATTCTCCTCGATGGACAGGCGAGCGGAACGATACAGATGGGTAACTTTGCGGTAAAGATCCTTGTCATCTGCGCCCACGCGCAGCCGATACAGCTTAAACTCCTGTTGCAGGAGCACGCTGAGCGGCTGATCATGACTGATGCTCTGGAACAGCTCGCTGCTGCGCATCGTTTGGTCCCAGTCAACAGGGCGCGGCAGTAATGCAAATTCCTTACCGTCGGCCAGCGAATCCTCCAGCTCGCTTAATCTGGGATACAATACGGTCAAGGCAGCGCGGGTCATGCGAAAGTTCAGCAGCGTATTGCGCAGGGTTAAGTCGAGCAGTTTGCGTTCCCATTGCTTCTGTTTCGTCATCGTGATCGATGACACTTCCTGCGGCCGCTGTAACACCGTCACTTCTCCCGGTGCCTGCCGTTCACGATCCGGTGTCTCGGTCTGCTCGGCGATGATCTCCCAACCGTTCGGTGTCGATACTCTCAAGGGCAAAGGACGGATAGCACTGCTGCGTGCACGTTTCAGATCGATCAGGCCATAAAACTTGTCCGGTTCGGCCAGATTGGCCATCGCTGCGACCTCCGCTTCCTGGTATAGGGCTTTACGGCCCGAGCACATCAGCGTGCATTCGACGATGCTGATCTCGTGCACACCATGCGCCAAGCGCTTGGTCAGCGTCGCGATATCATCCTGCACGATCTCCGGAAACATATCTTGCACGAGCCACACACCCGCGAAGGCATGACCCTCCGTGAAGATGATCAGCGGATGGAGACCGACCGCCTCCAGGCAAGCTGCATACAGGAGCGACAGATCCAGACAGTTGCCGAGGCGCTGATCCGCGATCGTATCCGGCAGCCTGATGCGCTGGCCCACCTCTTCGAAGCTGGCCGGCGCCACACAGTAGGTCGGAGCAAGTTCCTGAATGGCCGAGTAGATCGCTGCCGCTTGATGTCTCACGCGATTCGGGCTTCTGCTCTGATAGGCATCGAATGATGGATCTCCCGTCCATTGGTCCAGATAAGACGAAGCGTTGCGGATCATCCTGGCGATAACCGGATGATTGGGCATGACGAAGGCCGCCACCATCTCCGGCATGGAGGCCAGGCCGCCCCACTGATCATAAGCCAGCAGGGTGATCGGCGATACTTCCTTATAGAGAACTTGATCTTGATGGCGGATCTCCAGAGTGAGACTGCCAGTCAACCGCTCCGTTAATTCCGCAAGGTAAGCCGCCGACAGAACGATATGTACAGGGGAGATCTCCAGCGTCTTGCCTGCCGGCATTCGATCGATTGTCTTGGACCAATCCGCAGCGAAGTCGGGCTCTGAATGTATCCTGATATGAAGTTCATACATGTCCTCTTCAGACTTGTTGGTCACTCGAATGCTCTGCACGATTGGAACATAATTCTGATGCATGGAGAAATTCACGACATCGTATCGCAGCCACTCGCAATCGATGATTCCTGACAGCATGCCATTCAAGTGAATCACCATCCTCGGATGCTTCTATAATATATCAATGACCCCAGCCATTAACCGCTCTTTTTCATCATATTACTATATTTTTCTAACTTTTCCCACATCATTCTACAGTAGTTCGTCCGAAGCATCACCATAATCGTTCCTATTTCCGTGATCGCCAATGTGATGATATTATGTAGGATAAAAAAACGGGCCGCCTGATGGCAGCCCATTCTTGTCATATTGTTGACAGTATCACATCTCACAGCCATACCGTTACTCTCTCATGTAGACCGTGACCGCGCTCTTCGCTTGCATGTCGAAGCTGATGACAGGCTCCCGCTCCCCGCCGAGCACCAGCTCCGTGATCACCGGCTCGTCGCTGTCATTGAACAGCACGACCGCCGTCGAGCCGTCCCGGTTGCGACACGCCACGGAACGGACGCTGTCGGCATACGAAGTGGAATCGATCCGCTTCGCTCCCGGACGGATGTGCTTGCTGAAATGCGCCAGGCCGTAGTAATCCAGCGTATAGGTCAGCTCCCTCGTCCGCTGGTCCACCTTGACGATGCCGCGGCAGGTCGAGGTGCCGAAGCCCGGAACGAACGGGCCGTTGTTCTCGTCCAGCGCCATGTTCCATAGCACGAGAGACTTGCTGTGATGGCGCAGGATCTCGATGCCCGTGCGCATCACATTGGAGAACGCCGGCTCGAACGGCGGGATCCATTCTCCTCCTGATCCTTCGGTGAAGTGGACCTCCTTGTCCGGGAATTCCTCCCAGATCTCCGATTGGGCGGACGGCTTGCCGCCGTACCAGTGCCAGGCGACGCCGTCCACCTCGTCGTATGCGGCTCTCAGCACCTCGCGCGGGTAATCCGGCCTGTCCCAGTTATGGTCATAGCACAGGATCTTGGTGGCGATGTTGTGCCGGACGAACTGCGGCTTCAGATGATACTTGATGAATTCGATCTGCTCCTCCGGCAGCATGATCATGCCCGGATAATGCCCCGGCGAATACAGCGCCTCATTCTGCGGCGTCACCGCGTAGATCGGCAGCCCATGCTCGGCATAGGCCTGGATATACCGGACGAAATACAGCGCGTACGCGGGGTAATAATCCTTGATCAACGTGCCGCCGATCATGGAGCCGCTCGTCTTCATCCAGCCCGGCGGACTCCATGGCGAACCGATCAGCTTGACATCCGGATTCAACCTCAGCGCCTCTTGCAGCAGCGGGATGATATCCGCTTCATCATGCCTGATGGAGAACCGCTTCATCTCCGGATCGGTCTCTCCCGGCGGCAGGTCGTTGTAACTGTAGAAGTCTCTGGCATAATCGGAGGCACCCATCGGATTGCGCAGCACAGACAAGCCTATGCCCTCATCCGGGTCGAACAGCCTGACCATCAGCTCCGCCCTTTGCTCCGGCTCCAGCACCTGGTGGATCAGATAAGCCGCCGAATCGGTAAACGACGCGCCGAATCCGTCGATCTCCTGGTACGTCCGGCTGGCATCGATCACCACGGTCTTTCGCTCCCGGGTCCGGGAAGCCGGGGACAGCTCCTGCACGCGCCTCTCCACGAACAACCTGTTTTCCCCTGTGGATTCATAAATCGTTAAGATTCGCATATGGTGTCCTCCAATTCTCCCATTCACTCGTTTATCCGTTCTCCGCTCGCCGGTCTGACGGCATTACAGGCCCAGCTTCTCCTTGTTCGCCTGCATCTTCTCCGAGCGGATCTTGACGATGCTGTCCCAATTGTTTTCATCCAGGAATTTCTTGTAGTTGTTCAGGGCGTTCTCGCGTTCCTCATCGCTCTTCGCACGAATCATGCTGACGAGCGTCGTGCTCCATTCGGTTTCAATCGCGCTGAGGCTGCGGGCTTCCGCCGATCCTGGATCAGGGTTGGTATTCTCCAGGATGAAGTGTCCTTTCAGCTTGCCGCGGCCCCATTCCTGCATCTGCTTGATCGACTCAGGGAACGAGTCCATGCTGAGCGCCTTGTGACGGTCATGCCCGAAGAACATGAACTCGCCCATGCGATACTCTTTTCTTGTAGCGATCCGCATCATTCATCTGCATGGCCTTGACTTCGGGCAGCAGCTCGACGGTGCCATCGGGATTCTTCTTATACGTCTCGCCCTCGATGCCGTAGTTCATCAGCATCTGACCTTCCTCGCTGAGCAGATACGTGAAGATCTGAATCGCCTTGGCCGGGTCCTTGACGTTCTTCGTGATGAAGGTCACCATCCAGCCGGAGATGCCCGACTGGTTCAAGGTCGGCTTGCGCCCCTCCGTGCTCTGCGGACCGTCAATCGCGATATACTCCTTGCCCGGATTTGCGCTCATCCAGATCTGCAGGTTGCCGCCCTGCTGCGGAGTGCCGTCGAGCAACATCGTGGCGTACTTGCCGCTCTTCACCTTCTCTTCGAAGGCCGTGCCGTCATCCGCGAAGCTGTCGTCGCTGATCGCGCCATTGCGATACACGCGGTTCAGCGTCGCGATCCAGGTCAGGTAATCCTCGTCCAGATTGCGGTTATAGAAGTTGCCGTCCTCGTCTTCCAGCGGCACGCCCAGGAAGTCCTGGAACACATCGCCGAGCGAACCCGTGCCCGTGCCGACGGCGTTGAAGCCAAACGGAAGGAGATCCGGGAACTGCTGCTTGATCTGATTCATCACCGCTTCAAATTGCTCAGGCGTGCCCATCTCCGGCTTGCCCAACGCCTCATAGACGTCCTTGCGAATGACAAACGCCGTCTTCGCCGGGATGTAGCCGCTGTCATAGTCGGCCTGCGTATTGGAATAGTTCGGATACGTGTAGGTCTTGCCATCCTCCAACTGGAACCATTTCAACGTATCATCCGCAGCCACCTGATAGAAGTACGGATCGTACTTGTCTGCCAGGTCGTTCAGCGGCAATGCCCACGTGTTCGCTTTCTTGGCGAGCTGGGAGTTGTCGTCGAAGGTGGTGATGATGTCCGGCAATTGGTCGCCGGCGAACAGCGTGTTGAGCTTCGTGTCATCACCTGTGATGAAGTTGATATGGATGTTCAGGTCTTCCTTGATCTTCTTCGTCACCACATCGTTGCCAAAATCCGTGTTCCACCAGTCGGCGTTGACATACCAGGTGAGCTCGGTCACTTCTTCCTTGGTATCCAGTTTCCATGCGGGTGTGTTCGGATCCGGCGTATAGCGCCCTTCAATGGAGAAATCCGCCGCATTCTGCTTCGAACCTCCGCCCGACGTACATCCGGTGACCAGCAGAACGGCGGCCAATGTCACAGACAGAAACGCCAGGCTTTTTCTCTTGAAACTGCTTCCTCTTTTACTCATCGTGTGATCCTCCTTTTGTTATGATTCATTTGAACGTCCACCACAGCTCTTGAACCCCCTGCCAGCATACTTCAACCTGTCAACCGTCCTCCTATCGCCTCCTTCTTATCCTTTTTATCCTTTCACTGCCCCCAGCATCATACCCGAGATGAAATACCTCTGAAGCAGTGGGTATATGACAACGATTGGCACTGTCGTGATGACAATCGTCGCAAGCTGAACTCCTTTGGTCGTCGTCTCAATCACATAGGATCCGCCGATATTCTGCATGTTCTTCGTCTGCGACTGGACGATGATCTCATACAGCATCATCTGCAGCGGATAGAGCGACTTGTCGTTGATGTAGAGCTTGGTCGTCATGAAGTCATTCCACTGCGAGACCCCGTTGAACAGGGCGATCGTGGCCAGCGCCGGCAACGACAGCGGGATGAAGATATACAGGAAGATCCTCCAGTCGCCGAGACCGTCGATCTTCGCCGACTCTTCCAGCGAACTCGGCACCCCTCTGAAGAAGTTCATCAGGATGATGACATCGTAGAAGCTGAGCAGCGCCGGGATGATGTAGACCCAGAAGCTGTTGAGCAAGCCGAGGGATTTGATGAGCAGGTAAGTCGGGATCATGCCGCCCGAGAAAAACATCGTGATGACGCCCATCGCCATATACAGCTTGCGGCCTCGCACATAACTCTTGCTCAGGCCGTACGCGACCATCGCGCAGAAGAAGACGTGCGTGACCACCCCCACCACGGTCTTCGCCACCGAGATGAAAAAGGCGTTATAGATCATGTCCTCGCGGAAGACGGCTCGGTAGTTCTCCAGGGAAAATTCCTTCGGCCACAGCGCGAAACCGCCATCTGCCAGGGCCTTGCCCGAGGTGAAGGACGAGATCACCACATTCCACAACGGGAGGATGATGATGATCGTGAAGATCGTGAGCAGGAAGATGTTCACTGCATTGAAGATTCGGCTGTCCAGGTCTCCTCGAATCGTTTTCGTATTCACCGTAAATGCCTCCCTTCAGCCTCACAGAACCGACTGATTGTCGTTGAGTTTGCTCGTGATCTTGTTGGCCACAACCAGCAGAATGACGGATACGATGGAGACGCCGAGCCCGACAGCGGTCGCGTAGGAAAAGTCGCCCTGCGTCATGCCCATCCGATACACGTACGAATTGATGACCTCGGCGTGGGACCGGTTCTGCGAGTTCATCAGGACGAGCGTCTGGTCAAGGTTCGAGCCCAGCAATCCGCTGATCGTCAGGATCAGATTCAGGCTGATGATCATCCGCATGTTCGGAATCGTGATATGCCAGATCTGCCTCAGGCGGCTGGCCCCGTCGATCTTCGCCGCTTCGTAGTAGGTCGGATCGATCGTCGCCATGACGGCCAGATACAGGATGGTCCCCCAACCGGCTTCCTTCCAGATATCCGACAGGGTCGCGATCCACCAATATTTGCTCGGATCGAGCAGGATGTTCGTCGGCTGCGAGATGATCCCGAGCCAGAGCAGGATCTGGTTGAACAGCCCGGTCGTCGAGAGCCAGGTGATCAGCATGCCTCCGAGCACGATCCAGGACAGGAAGTGCGGCAGGTAGGAGATCGTCTGCACGAATCGCTTGAAACGCTTGTTGCTCACCTCATAGATCATGATCGCGAGGATGATCGGAATGACGAAGCCGATGCCCAGCTTCAGGAAGCTGATGGCGAGTGTGTTGACCACCGATTCCCAGAAGAACTTGTCCTCCAGGATGATCCTGAAATTCTCCAGGCCGACCCAGGGCGAGCTGTCCAGCGTGTCGATCACCGTGTAATGCTTGAAGGCAATCGTCAGTCCATAGATCGGGATGTAGCAGAAAATGATCATGAACACCACGCCTGGCAGAATCATTGATTGCAACTCCCATTGCCGGCCGAAATCCACGACGAACTCCTTCATCCTCCGCCCCATCGGCTTCTTGCCGCCAGAGTTGACCGCTTTGGACTTGCCCATCTGTGTTCCCTCCCTTAATAGGACCGATGAAAAAATGGATCGAAATGAGAATGGAAAATTCGAAACGTTTTTATTTTTGGGTGCAAGGACTCCTCATCCATGCCCATGATAACGGTTTTCCATACATAAAAGATTGCATGATCAGGACGAAGGATCTCTGGCTATCTTGACCTGTGTAGATCCCCGCACGATCAGCTCGCCTGGCAAGCGCTGAATCTGACCCTGCTCTTCGCCCATAATCATGCGATGGAGGTGATTGATGACGAGCACGCCCTGTCTTGCGATCTGGTTGCGCACGGTCGTGAGGGGCGGCGTAAAATATTGCGCGATGTCGATGTCGTCGAAGCCCACCACGCTGACATCCTGCGGAACGGTCAGTCCCTCCGATGTCAAAGCCCTTATGCAACCGATCGCACTGAGGTCGTTGCCCGCGAGGAAAGCGTCCGGAACCTTGTCCGGGTGTTGGCGCAGCAGCATCTTGACCGCGTTGTAGGAACCTTCTTCCTCGAAATATCCTTGCAGGATATAGTCATCATCGATTGAATAATTGTGCTCCTCAAGTGCGGCCAGATATCCCAACTTCCGCTGCACGCTGTCGAACATCGTATCCACGCCGGAGATATAGGCGATCTTGCGATGCCCCAGGCTGATCAGGTACTTCGTCGCCTTGTAGCTGTCCTCGTAGGAATCGAACACGATGCTGCCCATTGTCTCCTTCTGCACGAGCCTGTCCAGGAACACGGCCTTGATCCTGTTTCTCTCCATCGCCGCGATATCTTCTTCGGTTACCCTTGTCTCTTCGAAGATGATCACGCCATCCACGCGGCCGCCGAGAATGTTGCTCATGATGACCTGCGGGTCTTTCGTGACCAGCACGTTCAATCCGTAGCCCAACCGGTCGCATTCGCGCGCCATCGATTCAACGAGGATATAGAAATACGGACCTGCCACGCTCGTGGTGAAGAAACCGAGCATCTTCGTCTTGCCGGATTTGAGCAGCTTCCCGTGCAGGTTCGGCACGTAACCAAGGCGTTTGGCCACTTCGAGCACATGTCGCTTCGTGTCCGGATGGAGCACATCGACGTTGTTGAGGGCGTTGGAAACCGTCGAGATGGACACGCCGGCTTCCCTTGCGACATCCTTGATCGTCACTTTCTTCATGGCTGCCCACCCTTTGTTTAAAACGTTTTCATGTATAGAAAGTATCATAAAAACGTTTTTATTGCAAGATGGAATTGGGTACCAGTTTGCCAGACATGCGTCTGCGGGCAGGCGCTGACCTCGGTGATCGCGAACGCACCGGCGGCGTTGGCACAGCGGCCGCCTGGATGCTCTGCTCGAGGAGCAAGCCAGGCGGCGGCATCGAGTCGGCGCTGTCCTTGAGCACCTCGATCGACTCAGGCGTGCAAGCGTAGTAGTGTATCCAGGCATTCCTGGAATAGGCGATGCTCAGGTTGCGGTGCGGGCCTGGCTCTCTGGTGCTGACCTTCTTCAGCAGATAGGGCCACAGCTTGTCGAACACCTTCCTGGCTGACGCATCCCACCCCAGCGGATAACGCTCGGACAGCACGAAGCTCGGACAATGTGCCGCCGCCACATCCAGCAGCCGGCGGTACGCCTCCCCCTTCGGGTTGTTGTAGATGGTGATCAATAGGGCAGCCTCCTGTAAAATAACTAAGCCTTCTCGAAGTATGCATGTAAACGATACAAGCAAATCTCATGTGTCCACTCATACAGAATATCCAGTTCCCGCTTATCTACATCCGATAACGATTCGATTGTAAATAGCCCATTTGCAAATGTAACTTGCCCTTTGGAGCTTTGGCTCCATTTGGTCATTGGCATCTTGGCTATAAGATTGGCGACCTTCTTCTCATCATATGAATGAAGTCTGGATGTTTCACCATCCGAAAAATCCTTCCTCTTGCGGTACTCCTTCGACGTCAAGTAATGATGGAAGAACGGTGCCACCTCAACAGGAGCGATCGGCTTATACCAATGCTCTTTCCCTCTTCGAAGCATGGCAAGCAAGAGAACCATCTTATAGCTCTTGGTCATGACTGTTCCTTCCACTTCCTTCAACCATGCTTCATGGGATAAGAATAAATCTGCATGACACTCTGTCAATTCCCCGGCCCAATTTAAAAACCCTACATATGAACCAAACTCCTGTCGATATTCCTTACTTGGCACACTTCCTTGAAGATGCAACTCAAGATAACTCGGCCTGCGTCCCAACTCCTGTTTCAGGTCTAGATAAGCACTATAAAGTTTCTCCTTCCTAGGTTGTCTCTTGGCGGCAAGCTCCTTGAGCAAATCGATCACACCAAGCTCCAACTCGATGTGGCAGTTGGGCGGTGGTGTTATTGCCGCATATTTACGAACCTTCTCCTCAGAAGATACTGTCCCCAGTAATTGCAGCTTCAGATCAGCATTACGATAGTTCCCTATAAGGTCGATGATCGTACAATACTTCTTGCCATCCGCTAACCGAAGACCTCTTCCTACCTGCTGGGTGAAAACGGTCAGAGACTCTGTTGGCCGAACAAACAACAATGTATCCACACTTGGAATATCTACCCCTTCATTAAACAAATCGACGGTGAAGATTATCTCAAGCTCTCCCGATTCGAGTCGACGAATCGCCTCCTGTCGAGACATCTCAGCGGTATTCGAATGAAGGCTCAGCGCCTTTACTTGATTCCGGACAAAATATGATGTCAAAAAGTCTGCTTGGCGAATAGAAGAGCAGAAACACAGAGTTCTTGACTGTTTATATTGAGTCCAGGCAGTATATATCTTCTCGGCCATCTCAGACCGGAGCTGAACCGCGGTTAATTCATCCTCATCGTATTTATTCCCCAGCCATTTGATCTGAGTATAATCTGTATCATCATATACACCAAAGTAGCGAAATGGAGATAACCAACCCTTTGAGATCGCTTCTATAAAATGAATTCGATAAGCCACATTCCCGTCAC
>Ga0310835_100244_pt1 | contig 40256 bp, 41 predicted proteins | sample SM_ome_3_FD_201308 | JGI IMG/M metagenome (GOLD analysis project Ga0310835, IMG submission 201308) | Sorghum-adapted microbial communities enriched on stacked mutant (SM) sorghum from Joint BioEnergy Institute, Emeryville, California... ...
CTCCGGCCAGCTTGTCCACCCGCCGGCAAAGCCGGATGAATGTCGCCTCGGGCAAATCATCGGGATTCCGGCAGTGGTGGCCGTTTTCGAGCGTCATTCGCACGGCGTCCGCGGAGGAAATGCCCAAGCACTTGACACGCACGAGGGCCATAGCCACGACGGCACGCTCGGCGTCATGCGCCGGCTTCGTCCATTTGAACCGCCGCACCACCACCGCAACCTCCCGGATCAGTACGGCGAACGCTCGTAAACGGCTTTCGCCTCTTCAATCGAGTGGAAGTCATACAGACCGTTCATCGTCCGCACGAGCCGAGCGATCTCCTTCTCGCTCATTTTCATGGCGCGGGCCGCGAGGATGGCGTATCCCAGGCACGCGGAATTACTCCATCTTTCGGACGTGAAGATTTCCGCAGCGCTGTAACCGGCGCTGAACGCATCGGAGGCAACTTGCCGCACGTCTTCCACGAGTTCCATTTGCTCAGGCTGCAGGCCGTTCGGGAAGTACTTTTCTTCGAACGCTGCCAACGCTTCCGGAATGCTGAACGGTCTGGCAACCTTCGCGACCTTCTTCGGAATCATCGATACTGCCATGTCACACACGCTCCTTCACGCCGCGGCGAATTTGTGGTAAAATAGACACAGCGATAGCCTTAAACCGGTTACGCAACGATGTCCGGCCTGCCCGCCGGGCATTTTTCATTTCCCACTTTCCGAACTCGATCAGTTGAAGCAGTTGCCCCTCGACATGCTGCCTCTGCCCCGGCAGAATCTTCTCCGGATGTTTCCTCAGCAACTTGAGATTGTACCTGGCCGCTTGCATCGCGATCCGCGCCTCGGCCAAGAGTTGATCTCGCGTCATGCTTGTCATCCTCCGATCGGTCTGATAATCCGTTCCAATGTCTCGATCTCGCGCTGCACGATTTCCCGCGCCTGGGCGGCAGTTAATGCTACTCTGAACTTCACTTCTTCATTAAAGACAACCAGCTCAACCATTACTTCACCGGGCACGATCTGATTAAGCTGCTCTTTCCGCATTTCGATGAGTTGTTCGATTGCTCCCAACTTCGGCATTCAATCACCCCGCTAAAATAAGTCCGACTGCCACACCAGTAAATTGCATCACCATCTGGATGATCTGCGCCGGGTCCACGCCATACAGGAACGCGATTCCGACCTCGGTGCTGTTCGTGAGGCGTGTCCACTGGACAAACGTTTCGATGTCCACCTTCATCCTGCCGCTCTCAATCTTGCTGATGCATGACTGCGTCCGATGCAATAACGACGCCATCGTTTCCTGGCTGAACCCGGCACGCACGCGAATGTACTTCAGCAGCTTGCCGGTCGTCATTCGGTTTGTCACCTCCCCTCATAGCAACTTCAAACCTTACGCCTGGGGCTTCGCGAGCTGCTTCATGTACTGTTCAGCCTCTTCGCGTGTGAGGAACGGTCCTTTGCAGAATCCTCCGTAGCTGATCGGCTCCTTGATCACATAGAAGCGTTCCTTCGGCATTCCGAGAGCACCTAGGCAGTAGCTCAGGTCTTCCCGGACGATCTTCACTCCGTCCATATCGCGCTGCTCGTCCATCCGTTTCACCCCCCCTCTTAGGAAGGACATTCCATTTTCTTGTCGAACTCAACCGTCACCGTCGTATCAAGGCAGGACCCTCCGGGCGCGGAAAGGAGGGATGCGGAATCTTCTTCTTTTTCTTCTTTGACCAGGATTTTTCCGAGCGGTTAGCGGCCGCGATGGAAGATCGTGGTCTCGACGCGAACGCGTTGTCCATGATCGCCGGCGTCACACCTTCCACAGTCCAACGCTGGCTTGAGGGTAAATTCAAACCGAGATACACGAGCATCAAGCGCATTGCTGAAGCTCTCGATGTGTCTTGTGACTACCTGCTAGGCAGAGCCTAAGCAATCACATGCCCGGAGGGTCTTGCCCTGATACGACGGAATATGCAATTTTGGAATAAATTCCAATTTGGAATTGATTGGTTCACCCGACACGATTTATATTTGACTTGCACCGTTCCCCTTGCCCTCACTGATGTGGGGGCTCTTTTCAAATTGCGCGTTCTTGCAGCCACCGGATCAGGAATTCGCGCGCCTGCTCCGCCGGGAAGTACCATTTGGATCCGATCTTCGCCTTCGGGAACCGCGGGTCATGGAAAAATTCCTTTTGGATCGTGTTCCAGCACATGCAGGTGCGCTTTTGCAGTTCCTTCGCGTCCCAGAACACCTTCTCGGCTTCGACCTTCTGGATCTGCTCGGCGATCCGGCGGCGTACCTCTTCGCGAACTTCGTTTTCGTCGATTTGGATTTGCAGCATGTTGATCACCTATGCGGTGTTTTCTTAGGGCCGAACTACACATTTACGCACTCTCCGCATTACGCGAAGATGAATCTTCATTAACTTCGCGTACCGAGTAGCGACTGGGTAAAAAAATATCGTCAACCTTCTTTTGGTAGAGAGCAGCGATCTCTTCTGCTCGTTCTGCACTCACCTGCCTTTGTCCATTTTCAATCTGAGAAAGGTACCCTGCCGGGATATTCAGCTTAGTTGCTGCTTGTTCAATGGACATCCCGGCCTCAATTCTGGCTTGCTTTACTGCGCTCATCTCACCACCCCAAACTTTGCGTACTGCATAGTTTAGTACATATATTACAGCGCAAATCGCGAAGTGTCAACGCATTTTGCAAAGTTTTCTTCTTTCGTGTTTATCATTTCGCACTCTGCGAAGTATAATCATGGTGGTGATGAATATGTTTCCTGCTCGATTGAGGGGATTGAGAAAGCTACACAAACTCACTGCTAAAGAATTCGGAGAAAAATTTAGTCTTGCGGAATCAACTATTTCTGGGTACGAAACCGGAGCTAGAAAACCCGATATGGAAACAATTGAAAAATTTGCAGATTTCTTTGGTGTAAGTGTTGACTATCTTCTCGGCCGCACCGATGATCCAACACCGCCAAACGAGAAATCCATTGACATTAACATGTTGCATGGGTCCGCAGAAGCTTATTTAACCAAAAAAGGCCACGCTGACGCGCGGCTTAATGACGCTTCGACGACTATCCAATTGATAGAGGAAGAAGCTCGCAAATTAGGTATGTCTCCCAGTGATCCGGAGTTTCAGAAAATGCTCTCTTACGCGTTCGATTTGCTCCGGTTGGCACGCGGACAGAATGACAAATAACCTCCAGATAGTATGAAGCTCATGGTTCAAGAAGTTCACCGTCCTGTTCGTGAAAAGGCAGGGATAATGTGGTATCATTATATTACGAACATTTGTTCGTATTATCAAGTACTTATTACTATTTTAGGAGGGGTTAACATGTATGCGCATTATATGAGGAGGGCTAATTTCGAGAAGGCGCTGAACACCTTGATTGGTATTATTAAAGGGGTGAAGGCTGACAGGGTTATCAATGAAAATGAAATATCCGAATTGCAAAATTGGTGTCTGTTACAGCGCGAATTTAGAGAGAAGCATCCCTTCAATGAAATCATTCCACTGGTTGAACGATCGATTGCGGATGGCGTCCTTACCCAGGATGAGATCGATGATATTCTATTTGTTTGCAATGCCTTTTTGCGCACTAATTTTTCTCCATACTACGACGTGATCACCTCTGGAATTGCCACTCTTCACGGCATTCTTCACGGAATATTGAGCGACAATGTGATCAACGCAGAAGAGTTAATGGAATTGAGAGGTTGGATGCAAGATCATTATTATTTGGAGTCCGTCTATCCATATGATGAAGTATATTCACTAATACACAAAGTGCTTCAGGATGGGCACGTAGATGAGGAAGAACAGAAGCTCCTAAAAGCTTTCTTCGGCGATTTTGTTGATACGCAAGCATCAGTAAATATTAACAAGAGCGAAATTGAACAGCTTAAGCGCGAGATTGCCATATCCGGGATTTGCGCACTCGGTCCGAATATCGAAATTCCTGATCGGACGTTCTGCTTTACGGGCGAATCAAGTCGAGCAACTCGTGCGGAAATGGAGAAGATTGTGCTGAGTCGTGGCGGTCAAGTGAGCAAAAGCGTAACCAAAAATACGGATTTCTTGATTGTGGGAGATAACGGGAATCCTTGTTGGGCGTTCTCATGTTATGGGCGCAAAATCGAGCAGGCAATCGGTTATCGTAAAAAAGGAGCTCGTATCATCATTGCTCACGAGGTCGATTTCTGGGATGCTGTCGGATAATGAGTAAGCAAGTTGACGAGCGTAAGTTTGGAGGCGATCAATGAGATGGCATCCTTCCGAAAACGAGAAAATGGACTGTGGGAATATCGTATCAGTTATGTGGATCGCCGGACCGGGAAGTATCGACTGAAGTCAAAGGGCGGGTTTAAGACAAAAAAAGAGGCGGAGTTGGCGGCCGCCGCCGAGGAATTGAAAATTGATGAGTACGGATTCTCGGAAAATGGGAATGAACTGATCGAGAATTACATGGAGAAATGGCTGGAGATCTACAAGCGTCCGGCGGTGAAGTTGAACACTTTTCTTGTTCAAGAACGTGCTGTGCGCCGGACCATCCTTCCGCGCTGGGGAAGATACCGGTGGAAAGATATAACCAGGAACGAATACCAGAAGTGGATCAACGAATTGCGGGAAAAATACAGTGAGGGCACCGTTCGTCGAATCCACAGTATCTTCTCCACAGCGGCCAATGACGCGGTTCATGAGTTTAAGATCCTTCGGGAGAATCCGCTGCAGAAGATCAAAATCATGAAAGACGACGACCAGGAGTCCGGAAAAATCAAGTTTTTTACGGTTGATGAACTGAGCCGATTCTTGGCTGCTTGCGTCCCGATCAAGAACGCAAAATACCAGCATTCGCGACATTATCAGGCTTTGTTTACACTGATCGCCCGAACCGGACTCAGGATCGGCGAAGCACTGGCCTTGACCTGGAACGATATCGACTTTGAAAACGGCACACTTACTGTGAATAAAACCCTGATTTATCCGCTTAACTCTGATCCTCGCGTGACGACACCGAAAACAAAATCCAGCATTCGTACGATAAGACTGGATGATGGAACCGTAAAGATGTTGAAGGCTTATCAGAAAAACCAAAAAGAGACCATTCTTCGATATGGATTTAAGCGCTCAGATCTCAAATTGGTCTTCCATCAGCAGGACGGACGGTGGCTTCGGATCAATGTTGTTCGAGAGTACATGAAAGAGGTCTGCAAACGAGTCGGTCTCCCGCAGCTCTCACCGCATGCCCTCCGGCACAGCCATGCCGTCCACCTGCTCGAGGCCGGGGCTACGATCCGGTATGTCGCGGAGCGACTCGGACATGCCAGTATCAAGACCACCGAGAAGTACCTACACGTCACGAAGAAAATAGAAAAGGACGCACTGGCCCTTTACGAGCAGTACGTCCGATAAAATTTTGGTCAGATTTTGGTCGGAGCGCCTTCCGGACCTTTCAAAAACCCTGATAAATCAAGGTTATCCGATAGAGCCCTCCATTTCGAACTTGATCAGCCGGTTCATCTCGACCGCGTACTCCATCGGCAGCTCCTTCGTGAACGGCTCGATGAAGCCCATGACGATCATCTGCGTCGCTTCCGCTTCGGTGAGACCGCGGCTCATCAGATAGAAGAGCTGGTCCTCCGACACCTTCGACACCGTCGCCTCGTGTTCGAGCGTGATGTTGTCGTTCATGATCTCGTTGTACGGGATCGTGTCCGACGTCGACTGGTTGTCGAGGATGAGCGTGTCGCACTTGATGTTCGACTTCGCGCCGTCGGCGTTGCGGCTGAACGACGCGAGGCCGCGATACGTCACCTTGCCGCCGTGCTTCGAGATCGACTTCGAGATGATCGTCGACGTCGTGTCCGGCGCGAGGTGGATCATTTTCGCCCCGGCGTCCTGATGCTGACCCTTGCCGGCGACCGCGATCGACAGGACGCTGCCCTTCGCGCCGCGGCCCTTCAGGATGACGGCCGGATACTTCATCGTCAGCTTCGAGCCGATGTTGCCGTCGACCCATTCCATCGTCGCGTTCTCTTCCGCGACCGCCCGCTTCGTGACGAGGTTGTAGATGTTCGGCGCCCAGTTCTGGATCGTCGTGTAGCGGACGCGCGCGTCCTTCTTCACGATGATCTCGACGACCGCGCTGTGCAGCGAGTTCGTGCTGTAGATCGGCGCCGTGCAGCCTTCGACGTAGTGGACGAAGCTGCCCTCGTCGGCGATGATGAGCGTCCGTTCGAACTGCCCCATGTTCTCCGAATTGATCCGGAAATACGCCTGCAGCGGAATCTCGCACTTCACGCCCGGCGGCACGTAGATGAAGCTGCCACCGGACCAGACGGCGCTGTTCAGCGCCGCGAACTTGTTGTCCGTCGGCGGCACGACCGAGCCGAAGTACTCCTTGAAGAACTCCGGATGCTCCTTCAGCGCGGTGTCCGTGTCCATGAAGATGACGCCCTGCTTCGCGAGATCCTCGCGCATGTTGTGGTAGACGACTTCCGACTCGTACTGGGCCGACACGCCCGCGAGGAACTTCTGCTCCGCCTCCGGAATCCCCAGCTTGTCGAACGTCTCCTTGATCTCGGCCGGCACTTCTTCCCAGGTCCGACCCTGCTTCTCGGACGGTTTCACATAATATTGAATATCGTTGAAGTCGAGCTCGTCCAGATTGCCGCCCCAACGCGGAACCGGCATCTTGTTGAACTGCTCCAGCGCCTTCAGGCGGAACTCGAGCATCCATTCCGGCTCGTCCTTCATCTTCGAGATCGTGCGCACGACGTCCGCCGTCAGCCCTTTGCCCGTCTGGAAGACGGCCTTGTGCTCGTCGCGGAAGCCATATTTGTACTCTTCCAACTCCGGCGCCTTCTTCGCCATCGCCCTCAGCCTCCTTCTTCATGATCCTCTGTCCAAAAAATCAACCGCCGTACCCGTTCGTTCCGACCGATTCCCGACGTCAGCCCTGGCGCCCGGCTTCGATCCCTTTGCGCAGCGCGTTCCAGGCGAGCGTCGCGCACTTGATCCGCGCGGGGAACTTGCTGACGCCCGCGAGCGCCTCGAGGTCCTCGTACTCCTCGAACTCGACGGGCTGCCCCTGCATCATGGCGCTGAACTTCTCCGCGAGGCCGAGCGCCTCGTCCAGCGTCTTGCCGCGGACCGCGTCGGTCATCATCGAGGCCGAGGACATGCTGATCGAGCAGCCTTCGCCCGTATATTTCGCAAGCTTGACGACGCCGTTCTCCACCTGCAGCTGCAGCTGGATCCGGTCGCCGCAAGTCGGATTGTTCAGGTTCACCGTCACGGAGTCTTCGTCCATCGTGCCGCGGTTGCGGGGGTTTTTGTAGTGATCCATGATGACCCTGCGATACAGCTCATCCAATTGCATGACCGAAGAACTCCTTTGCCTTGATTAGCGCGGCGGCCAGCCGTTCCACGTCCTCTTCGGTGTTGTAGAGGTAGAAGCTGGCGCGGGCGGTCGCCGTCACTTCGAGCTTCCGCATGAGCGGCTGGCAGCAATGGTGCCCGGCCCGGATCGCGACGCCTTCCGTATCGAGAACGGTCGCCACGTCATGCGGGTGCACGCCCTCCAGATTGAACGTCACGAGACCGGTGCGCTCGCGCGGGCCATACAGCGTGACGCCCTCGATCCCGGACAGCCGGTCATAGGCGTAGCGGGCGAGCTCGGCGCTGTGCCGGTCGATCGCCTCCATCCCGATTTCCGTCAGAAAATCGATTGCCGCCGCGAGACCGACCGCCCCCGCGATGATCGGCGTGCCGCCTTCGAACCGCCAGGGCGATTCCTTCCACGTCGCGTCATAGTAGTCGACGTGCTCGATCATTTCGCCGCCGTATTCAACCGGCTCCATGCGGTCGAGCAGCTCCAGCTTCCCATAGAGTGCCCCGATTCCGGTCGGACCGCACATCTTGTGCCCGGAGAAGGCGTAGAAATCGCAATCGAGGTCGCGCACGTCCACCTTCATGTGCGGGGCCGATTGCGCGCCGTCGACGACCATGACCGCGCCCCGCTTGTGCGCGAGCGCCGCGATCTCCTTGACCGGGTTGACGACGCCGAGCACGTTCGAGACGTGGGTGACCGAGACGATCTTCGTCCGGTCGGTCAGCGTCGCCTCGACGTCCGACAGCCGGATCGTGCCGTCCGGCTGCATCGGAATGTAGCGCAGCACCGCGCCCGTCGCCTTCGCCGCCTGCTGCCACGGAATCAGGTTCGCGTGGTGCTCCATCGGCGTCAGCACGATCTCGTCGCCCTCGCGCAGGACCGCGCGCGCGTACGAGCGGGCGACGATGTTCAGCGCCGTCGTCGTGCCGCGCGTGAACACGATCTCCCGCTCGCTCGCCGCGTTCAGGAACCGGGCGACCTTCGCCCGGGCCCCTTCGTAGGCGTCGGTCGCGCGGGACGCGAGCGTGTGGACGCCGCGGTGGACGTTCGCGTTGTCCTGCTCGTAGTAACGCACGATCGCGTCGATGACGCGGCGCGGCTTCTGCGAGGACGCCGCGTTGTCCAGGTAGACGAGCGGATGCCCGTTCACCTGCTGGTCCAGAATCGGGAATTGCTTGCGAAGCTCGCGCGGGTTCATGCGTTCAGCTTCCCTTCGATCATCCGCTCGAGCTCCTCGCGCACCGCTTCGATCGGAACCTCGGAGACGATCGGCGTCAGGAAGCCGCGGATGATGAGCCGTTCCGCCACTTCACGGGTGATGCCGCGCGACATCAGGTAGTAGATCTGCTCCTCGTTCACGCGGCCGACGCTCGCGGCGTGGTCCGCCTTGACGTCATCCTCGTCGATGAGCAGGATCGGGTTCGCGTCGCCGCGCGCCTTCGGGCTCAGCATGAGCACCCGTTCCGTCTGGTGGCCGTTCGCCTTCGTGGCGCCCTTCTCGATCTTCGTCACGCCGCTCAAGATCGCCGTCGCGGAGTCGCGCATGACGGCGCGCGTCTCCATTTCGCTTTCCGAGCTGAGCCCGTAGTGGACGGCGTGCGTCGTGATGCTCATGTTCTGCGAGCCGGTGCCGACCGTGATCAGCTTCGAATCGGACGAAGAGCCGTTGCCCTTGAGATCCGACTTCGTCACCGACAGCGTGTTGCCGTTGTTCAGATCGCCGATGACCCACTCGATCCGCGCGTCGTTCCCCAACGCCGCGCGGCGGATCGACAGATCCGAGATGCTCTCCGGCAGATGGTGGATCGACGCGAAGCGCACAAGCGCGCCCGGTCCCGCGACGATCTCGACGACCGAGTGATGGACCGCCGAAGCCGTGCGGCCCGCGCCGCTCGCCAGCACGCGGTCGACATACGACACGCGGCTGTTCGCGTCGGCGACGATCAGAATATGCGGCGCGAACGCCGCTTCCGCGTCATCCAGGTAGAGCACCGCCTGCAGCGGCACTTCCACCTCGACGTTCTTCGGCACGTAGACGAAGACGCCGCCGTTCCAGAGCGCCGCGTGCAGCGCCGTGAGCCGGTCTTCGTCGGCCTTGACGACGTCGAACAGATGCCGCTTCACGAGCTCGCCGTGCTCGCGGGCGGCCGTCTCCAGATCGGTGAAAATGACGCCCTTCGCCTTCCACTCCTCCGCCAGGTTGCGGTAGCAGACGCCGGAATTCCGCTGCACGACCAGGTTCGCCGCGTCCTGCGGCAGCGACGCGCGGATCTCCTCCGGCAATTGCGCCAGATCGTTCGCGAGTTCGGGACGCTTGTCGACGCCGAGCGCCGCCAGGTTCCAGCGGTCGATGCGCATCTTCTCGGGCTTCGGCCACTCCAGCGTACCGGCCAGTTCGGCCGCTTCCTTCCGGAGGTCGGTCAACCAGCCGGGCTCGCCTCTGCCCTGCGACAACGCTGCGATATGTTCAAGGTTTACCGGAGCATTCAGTTGCGTACGCATGTCGTGTCAACGCCCCTCTCCGCTCAGGCTTGACCGACGGTCTCGTCGACGATGCCCAGCTCTTCCTTGACCCAGTCGTACCCTTCGGCTTCGAGGCGCTCCGCCAGCTCCGGACCGCCCGACTTGACAATGCGTCCCTGCATCATGACGTGAACGTAGTCCGGCTTGATGTAGTTCAGGAGCCGCTGATAGTGCGTGATGATGAGGAAGCCGCGGTCTTCCGAGCGCATGCTGTTGACGCCGTTTGCGACGATCTTCAGCGCGTCGATGTCGAGACCCGAGTCCACCTCGTCGAGGATGACGATTTTCGGCTCGAGCATCATCATCTGCAGAATTTCGTTCCGCTTCTTCTCGCCGCCCGAGAACCCTTCGTTCAGGTAGCGGTGCGCGAGCTCCGGATCCATCTCGAGCTCCTTCATCTTGCTTTCCAGCTGGCGGATGAACTTGATGAGCGAAATTTCGTTGCCTTCCCCGCGGCGCGCGTTGATCGCGCTGCGCAGGAAGTCCGCGTTCGTCACGCCCGTGATCTCGCTCGGATATTGCATCGCGAGGAACAGGCCGGCGCGCGCCCGCTCGTCGACTTCCATCTCGAGCAGGTTCTCGCCGTCCAGCAGCGCTTCGCCTTCCGTCACTTCATATTTCGGATGCCCCATGAGCGCCGACGCGAGCGTGCTCTTGCCCGTGCCGTTCGGCCCCATGATGGCATGGATTTCGCCGCCGCGGATGTCGAGGTCGATGCCCTTCAGAATTTCCTTGCCTTCGATCGACGCCCGCAGGCCTTTGACCGTGAATCGAGTCGCCATGTATGGTGTCTCCTTCCGCAATGAACTGTATTTTCAACGGTGATTATCATTGATAATCGCCATGTAATTTAAAATTATTCTAATATATTTCCCGGCGCAAAGCAACAAACGCCGGCCCGGTCCCCTTGCGATTCCCGGACAGTCCGGCGCGCGCTTGGCGGCATCGGGGCGGCCGCTTACCCCAGCGCGTTCAACAATTCCGCTTCACGCCGGCGAAATTCGTCGTCCGTCAGCACCGGACGGAACGGCGCGCCGGCCGGGAAGTCCTCCAGCCGCACCCAGGATTTGCATCCGGCGTAGGATTCGCGGTGCGGAATCGCGATCGGCTCCTCCAGCGCGTGGACGCGCAGCACGAGCACGTGCAGCGGCTTCGTCCGCTTCCAATGGAGACGCTCGTCAGCGAACGTCTCCGTCCAGATGTGAAAACGGTCCAGCCGCGCCAGCGTCTCCTCGTCCGTCACCTCGATGTCGCGCACCGCCTCCGCCCACGCCTTCAGGAGCAGCGCGCCGCCCGCCGCTTCGCGCTCGGCCAGCGTGCGGGCGATCAGCGGCCGGACGTCCTCCTTCAGCAGATGCTCCCGCTGGTGCTCGTAGGTCGGCAGCAGCCAGAACCTCGGCGCGGCGAGCCGGAAATCCCGCGTCTCTTCGGCGATTCCGCCTTTGCGCAGGAGGATGGTCTGGCGGCCGGAGAGCAGCGCTTCGATCGCCGACGCCCATTCCTTCAGCGCGGTGCCGTCCCGCACCCCTGCAGGTCGCGTCACCTTTTCCAACATTGCCCGGCATCCCCCCGATCCATGCTGAGTCTTCATTATACCAGATACCGGCGCCCGAATGCGAACATCCGGGGGGCGTCTACTCCAAGCCTCTTTTCCCCCGCATCCAGAACGGCTTGACCTTGAGTTGCTTGCCGCTCCATCCCGCATTTTTCAGATGCTTGTAAAGCAAAGCGCACATTTCCCCGTCACCCGCAACATAAACGGCTTTTTTGCCCGCGTGGCGCGGCAGTGCGGCTTCCACGGCGGAAATGATCGACTGATCTTGATGCGGTCCGCCTGCAATGAACCGAAAGGGGGTCGCACCGTCGATATCCGGGAAAAAATCGGCCTGATCCCGTCCAAAGATCAAACCGGTCACGCGTTCCCGGTACCGGAAAAACCGGCGCAGACCGTACAGATGGCCCAGAGCGGAAATATCGCCGATCATCACGGCATCGGCGTCATCCTGATGGATGACCAGATTGCTGGCATGCTTCATGAAATAAACGTCGTCGCCTTCTTGCACGTTTTTGATCCAATGCGCTCCGGGACCGTCGGAAAACGTGCACACCGCCAGATCGAGGCTTTGCGTCCGGGCATCGAAGTTCCAGATGGAATAGGACCGCACACGATCTCTCAGCGAAACTTTCGGATCATCCCCGACAAGAATGCGCAAAAAATCCTGGGGACGATACGCAAACGGTTGAACGCCATGCGGCTGGATCGTAAGCCGGTACGTGTGCTCAGCCGCTTTGGTCTTGCCGATCACCATCGCGCGTGTGGCCATGCTTTTCGCCAACTTGTCGATGATCTCCATCGTCATTCGTCCTCCCCGACATAGTGTTGTTTATTAATCAGCGTGTTTAGTATAAAATCGGGACAGCAGCCGCAACAACAGGCAATGCTGTCTGATTTGACGGTTAAACAACAAACCGCGCAAATTTGTCGGGCAAAGGAGTCGGGTTATGGAAAAAAAGCAGGATCTGCGCGTGACCAAGACGCTTGAGGCGATCCGAAACGCATTGATTCAACTGATGGAAGAGAAAGGTTTCGAAGCCGTTACGATCAAGGATATTACAGAAAAAGCGCGCATCAACCGCAGCACGTTCTACGCGCATTACCAGGACAAGTACCATTGCCTGTCCAGCCATGAATCCGAATTTATGGCGGGGATCACGGACATAGCGAAAAGGCATGCCGCCATCCGCAACACGTTCGGCGATTCCCTCCCGATTGCCATTGACATTTTTCAATATTTTTACAGGAATCGGGACTTTTTGAGAGTGCTTCTCAGCCCCAAGGGCGATCCCGCATTTCAATCCAGACTGAAACAGACGATGTGGGAGCAGTTGTATGAGAGAACAGCCGCATCACCGGCGCGCGCAAAGCGGATGCCGATATCGCCCGAATATGTTGCCTCTTACGTTTCCGGCGCGCATTTGAGCGTGATCCAATACTGGCTGGACAACGGCTGCAAGGAATCGCCGGAAGTCATGGCGCGGACGTTATCGCTGCTTACCGTGAAGGGTCCCGTTCTGGCGGCCGGACTTCTGGAGAACGGATGAGGCGGAGCAATAGAGGGTATTCCAATCAGAATAAAACTACTTTATACTAATAGGCATGATGTCCATACTGAAGGCAACGCCACGGAGGTGCCGCAATTGTCCGATTATCATCCGCTGACCGAACCGGAGGCGATCGAAATCGCCCGCCGGATTGAGGGCGTCTTCCCGCCCGACGCCGAGCTGACCTGCCGCGAGATCGGCGACGGCAACCTGAACCTCGTCTTCCACGTCCGCGACGAAGCTTCGGGCCGCAGCCTCATCCTGAAGCAGGCGCTCCCCTACGCGAAGGTCGTCGGGGAATCCTGGCCGCTCACCCTCGACCGCTCGCGCATCGAGAGCGAGGCGCTGATCGAGGAAGGCCGCCTCGCGCCGGGCCTTGTGCCGAAGGTGTACAAGTACGACCCGGATCTCGCGCTCACCGTCATGGAGGACCTGAGCGACCACATCATCATGCGCGCCGGACTGATGCAGTGCCGCCGCTATCCGCTGTTCGCCGACCACATCTCGACGTTCCTCGCGAACACGCTCTTTTTTACGTCCGACCTCGGCATGAACCAGCAGGAGAAGAAGGTGCAGGCTGGCCGCTTCATCAATCCGGAGCTGTGCAAGATCACCGAGGACCTCATCTTCGACGACCCGTACACCGTCTCGTCCAACAACAACTACGAGCCGGCGATCGAAGACGAGGCCGAGGCGCTGCGGACAGACGCGAAGCTCCACTTCGAAGTCGCGCTGCTGCGCGAGAAGTTCCTGACGCAGGGCCAGGCGCTGCTGCACGGCGACCTGCACACGGGCAGCATCTTCGTCCGCGAAGATTCGACGAAAGTGATCGACCCCGAATTCGCATACTACGGTCCAATGGGCTTCGACGTCGGCGCGGTGATCGGCAACCTGCTGCTGAACTTCGCCGGCCAGCTCCACTGGAGCGCCGACGAGGCGTCCCGGACGAGCTACCGCGAATACCTGCTCGAGACGGTGAAGAGCATCTGGACGCAGTTCGACCGGAAGTTCCGCGCGCACTGGAACGGGAAGATCGTCGACCGGCTCGCCCGCGAGACCGCCGGCTACCAGGACGACTACATGCGCCGCCTGCTGCAGGACTCGATCGGTTACGCCGGATGCAAAATGGTCCGCCGGATCGTGGGGCTCGCGCACGTCGCCGACATCGACCGCATTCCCGACCCCGCCGTCCGGGAGAAGGCCCAGCGCATCGCGCTCCGCATCGGCAAGGCGCTGATCAAGGGGAACCGTGCGGCAGAATCCATCGACTTCGTGATCGACACGGCCCGCGAAGCGGCAGCCGCATGGAAAGGATAAGGTGTCATGACCACAGCTTACCAACCGCTCTCGCCGCTGAACTGGGCCGGCACGCACCTCGAGTTGCTGGACCAGCGTCAGCTTCCCGAACAAGTCGAATACCTGCGTCTCACCACGCCGGAGGAAGTGTGGGACGCGATCCGCAGCCTCGCCGTTCGCGGCGCGCCGGCGATCGGCATCGCCGCCGCCTACGGCGTCGTCCTTGGCTCTGCGAAGGCCGCGGGCGCGGGCACGGACGCCTGGCTTGAAGCCGTGAAGCGCCATGCGGAATATCTCGCGACCTCGCGGCCGACCGCCGTCAACCTGTTCTGGGCGCTCGACCGGATGACGAAGCGCGCCGAACTGCTCGCTGCGAGCGGCGCTTCGGCCGCGGAATGCCAGGAGGCGCTGGTCCGCGAAGCCGAAGCCATCCACGCCGAAGACGTCGAGACGAACCGGCTGATCGGCGAGCATGCGCTCACGCTGCTCAAGGACGGCATGGGCGTGCTCACCCACTGCAACGCCGGCGGCCTCGCGACCGCGAAATACGGAACCGCGCTGGCGCCGCTCTACCTCGCCGCCGAACGGGGCATGAAGCTCAAAGTCTTCGCCGACGAGACGCGCCCCGTGCTGCAGGGCGCGCGCCTGACGGCGTTCGAGCTGCATCAGGCCGGCATCGACGTGACGCTCATCTGCGACAACATGGCCGCCGCGGTCATGCGCGCCGGCTGGGTGCAGGCCGTCATCGTCGGCACCGACCGGGTGGCGGCGAACGGCGACGTGGCGAACAAGATCGGCACCTACGGCGTCGCCGTGCTCGCGAAGGCGCACGGCATCCCGTTCTACGTCGCCTGCCCGCTGTCGACGATCGACTTAAGCACCCCGACCGGCGCGGAGATTCCGATCGAGGAGCGCCCGGCGGAGGAAATTACCGAAGGATTCGGCCGCCGGACGGCGCCGCGCGGCGTCAAGGTCTACAACCCGGCCTTCGACGTGACGCCCGCCGAATACGTCGACGCCATCATCACCGAACGCGGCATCGTGCGCCCGCCCTACGACGTCAACCTGCGCAAGCTGTTCGAAACGCGATAGCCGGCAGCAAAATGCCCATGCCGCAAGGCATGGGCAATTTTTCGATTCATCCCTGGGACGCGGATGCGGTCATCCGTCTCAGCGCGTCGGCCCCCCGCATGCCCGGCCTGATTCCGCGCGCTTCGGCCGCATGCGTCACCGACTCCAGCGGAGCCTCCAAGAGCTGCTCCAGCGTTCGCACCCCGACGGCCCGGCCCGCCACGATCCCGCGGTCGGCGAGGCGCTCGTTGAGGAGCTTCACATCCAGCGCGCCGCACATGATGTACCCGATATCAGTCGCGATGGCGAGGAGCGTTGTCTTCGGCAACTGCACCTCCACGCCCAGGGCGACGCCGCCTTCGAACGGCATGGGAACCAGCCGGATCATTCCGATCACCCTCTGTCAGGAATTTTTCTGCCTGTCTGTTCCCAACCTATGCCCACGGCCCCCCGCCCGATAGGGGCATGCGTCCTGTCCCGGTGACGCGGCCATTTTTTGGGCGGAAACCTATGCCTATAGTCCCACTCGTGATACAATGTGTACAGGAATCGTAAGGAGCGTCAATAATGAAGGGAAGAAACGAGCATCATTCGGGGAGAAACCTCTACATTTTCAATGTCGATCTGATGGTGGAGAGCGAGGGGAATGCACAGGCGCTGGAGCGTCTCATCTCGGCGCTGAACCGGGGCGAATTCGCGGACTACCGGATCATCTCGGGCATCGAGACCGGACGGCTCATCCAGCAGGTCATCCAGGGGCCGTACCAGCTCAATCCGGTGCCGATCCCGCCGGAGCTTGCGCAGCGCAATCCGGCGGCCGCGGGCAAGGCATCCGGCTCGTCATCCGGCAAACATCACGGAACGGCCGGACAAGCGAAGGGAGCCGCCAAGGAAAGCGACTCCCCCGGAAGCATCGGCGACGCGATGGAACGCATTCGCGGCTATATCGCGGGCAACCGGCTCGTCCGGCTGAACGTCAACCGCGGCCGCGGCGTCAAGCTGAGCGTGCCGTGCCGCATCATCAATTTGGATGAATCGAGTTATTCGGTCACGGTTTACCACGTCGACGAGAAGAAGGTCTACACCTTCGGGCTGTTCGAGATCGACGATTTCATCGAAACATAACGCCGCCCGCCGCGGCTTCACTCCGTCCGCCCGCCGGCTTCGCGAAGCAGCTTCTCCGCTTCCTCCACCGGTAAGGGCGGACTTCTGTAATAGCCCTGGAATCCGTCGCAACGGTGCGTCTTCAGGAAGATCAGCTGTTCCTCCGTCTCCACGCCCTCCGCGATCACCGGCAGGTTGAGGTTGTGCGCCATCGCGATGATCGCCGCGACGATCGCCGCGTCGTTCGGGTCCTGCCGGATGTCGCGGACGAACGAGCGGTCGATCTTCAGACGATGAATCGGGAAGTTCTTCAGATGATGGAACGAGCTGTACCCGGTTCCGAAGTCGTCGATGCTGATGCGCACGCCGAGCTCCGCCAGATCGAGCAGGCAGGCCGTCGCGTACTTCACGTCCATCGTCATGGACTCGGTGATCTCGAGCTCGAGATATTGCGCTTCCAGCCCGGTCTCGGCCAGGATGCGCTCCACCCGCTCCTTCAGATTCCGCTGCAGGAACTGGCGCATCGACAGATTGACGGACACCGGCACGGCCGGCAGCCCGGCCGACTGCCAGGCCTTGTTCTGCCTGCACGCCTCTCCCAGCACCCAATCGCCGAGCTGGACGATCAGGCCGCTCTCCTCCGCGATCGGAATGAACTCGCCCGGCGGGATCGTGCCCCGCTCGGGATGTTCCCAGCGGAGCAGCGCCTCCATCCCGATCAGGCGTCCCGTCTCGATCTCGTACTGCGGCTGATAGAACAGCCGGAAGTCCCCGCGCGTCAGCGACAGTTTCATCTCGTGCTGCATCGTCAGCCGCTCGAGCGAAGAGTTGTCCGTCTCCCCGGTGTAGAGCATGCAGCCGTTGCGCCCGTTGTCCTTCACCATGCCGAGCGCGATGTCGGCCTGCTTGATCACCGCGACCGGATCGCTGCCGGCCCCGGCGAGGGCGATGCCGATGCTGGCGCTCATGTGGAACGGATGACCCTGCAGCTCGAACGGCTCCTCCAGCAGCCGGAGCAGAAGCTGCGCCCGTTCCAGCGCCTCCGCCTCGGTCGCGACGTTGTCGTACAGAACGGCGAACTCGTCGCCCTCCATCCGCGCCGCCAGATCGCTCTCCCCGAGATTGCGGGACAGCCGCTCCGCCACCTGCAGCAGCAGCATGTCGCCGAAATCCCTGCCGAACGAATCGTTCACGAGCTTGAACCGGTCGAGGTCCAGATACAGCACCGCGGCCTTGCGTCCGCTCATCCGCGGGCGGGTAAGCGCTTCCGCCAGCGTATTCATAAACAATCTGCGGTTCGGGAGGCCGGTCATGTCGTCATAATAGGCAAGATAGCGAATCCGTTCCGAGCTGCGCTTCTGCTCCCCCAGATCCTGGCTGAGCACGACGATGCCATTCCCCCCGTCCTCCAGGGGGCATGGAGAGAGCGTCAGCCGGATATCCATCTCGTAACCGCTCCGGTGCATCATGGAGAGTTCGACCTGCTGCTTCTCGCCCGAGGCGGCCGCATTCAGCCGCTCGGCCAGCTCGCCGCGCGACCTGGGGGCCGTCAGTTCCGACAGGGACAGCCTGTCCAGCTCGAGACGCTCGTACCCGTACAGTTGCAGCGCTTCATCGTTCGCGTCCCGGACTCGTCCCGCCGCATCCGCGATGACGAGCGGGAATGGACCGTGTCGGAAAATTGATTCGCCTGCTTCCCGGGCAGGCGCAATATTCGCGTCGTCCCGCTTCGGACGTCTGAAGGCGATGACCGTTGCTGCGGCGAACCCGGTCGCAGCCGCCACGGCGGTCGTCCAACCGGCCGCTTTGCCCGGAATGAGCAGGGGAGCAAGCACCGCCCACGCGGCAACCGCCCCGCTGATCCAGATCGCGGGACTCGCGGCCGTCTTGGAAGGACCTCGTCGCAGCTTTGCTTCCCGGGCAGGATCATGCAATGCCATTGCGCGAACCATCCTTCCCGACACGACATGATAGGATGATGGAATGTATATTCTACATTATAGCGAATGTTTCCGGTTTCGGCATCTTTTTTGTAATCTCGGTCACATCGCGTCGAAATCCCGGCATCACCGGCCGGAGCGGAGAAGCGCCGCGGCCGCGAGCCCCCACGCGGCGACCCACGCCACACCGCCGAGCGGCGTGACCGCGCCGAGCCAGCCGGCGCCGGTCAGCACGAGCGCGTACAGGCTGCCCGAGAACAGCCAGATCCCGGCATGCAGCAGCCGCAAGGCCCACGCGAACGGCTTCGCGCCAGCCTCCGCGCGGCCGGCCAGCAGCGCCGTCAGCACAAGCCCGAGCGCGTGGTACATGTGATAGCGGGCGCCGGTCTCCCAGGTCGACATCGCGTCCGCCGTCAGCCGCTCCTCCAGCACGTGCGCGCCGAACGCGCCGAGCGCGACCGCAAGTCCAGCATAGATCGCGCCGTATGCGGCATGTTTTTTCCAATTCAAGGTTTTCACCTCCATTCCGACATGTTATCTTAGTATGTGGCAGTTTCGCCACAATACGCTTAATGGGAGGCAATGTCCAGGTGGATGCAACCCGGGATCAAACCCCATCCATGTCCCCGCCGCCGGAGGAAAGCCGGCCGGCCATGAAGCATTCCGGACCCGGCATCGCGTCGTTCATTCTCGGATTGCTCGGTATTCTGTCGGCGATCGTCGGCTTGCTCGTCATCTTTGTCACGCTGGCTGATTACGCCACGCCGAACGGTCTCAACATTCCCGATTCGGAGGAGCTCGCGGCAAACGCGGCGGTGGCGGTCGGCGCGCTGCTGTATCTCCTCAGCCTGCTGCTTTCCCTCGTCGGCATCGTGCTCGGGATCGTCGGCTGCGTCATCCGGAACCGGCGCCGCATCTTCGCGGTCCTCGGTCTGGTCTTCAGCTCCCTGATCACCCTCTTCGCGATCTTCACCATCGTGACCGGCATCCTCATGCAATCGCAATGACCCCATGCTGCGGGCGCCCTCGCGGGTTCGCCCGCTTTCTTTTTCGCTAATCTTCGTCTCCACTATACCGGACCCCGTCCGCGCAGGCAAATCGTCCCCGCGAATGGGCAAGCCCCGCATCACATAACCGTCCTCGCCGCGAATATATTGAATAACAAACGGCAAGTTGTCGACGCGGGAGGTGCGAGTCCATGACGGAAGCCGGCCAGCCGTCCTTCATCGTGTCCCGGGAAGATTGGTCGCTGCATCGCAAGGGCTACCAGGATCAGGCGAGGCACCAGCAGAAAGTGCGGGAAGCCGTCAGACAGAACTTGCCGGATCTGGTCTCCGAAGAGAACATCATCCTGTCCGACGGCAAGCAGATCATCAAGGTGCCGATCCGGAGCCTCGACGAATACCGGTTCATCTTCAACTACAACAAGAGCAAGCATGTCGGCCAGGGCGAAGGCGACAGCGCGGTCGGCGATGTCATCGGCGTCGAGCCGGGAGCGAGCGGCGGCCCGGGCGAAGGCGCGGGCGATCAGCCCGGGGAGGACGTGATCGAGGCGGAAGTGACGCTCGAGGAGATCGAAACGATGCTGTTCGCCGAACTCGAACTGCCCTTCCTGAGCCCGAAGGACAAGAACCGCCTCGAGACGAAGGACATCCGGTTCAACGACATTCGCAAGAAGGGTCTCTCGTCCAACATCGACAAGAAGCGGACGATCCTCGAGAACCTGCGCCGCAACGCGCTCAGCGGCAAGCCGGGCATCCACGGCATCTCGCCCGACGATCTGCGCTACAAGACGTGGGAGGAGATCGTGAAGCCGACCTCGAACGCCGTCGTGATCGCGATGATGGACACCTCGGGCTCGATGGGCAGCTTCGAGAAATACGTCGCGCGCACCTTTTTCTTCTGGATGACCCGCTTCCTGCGCCACCGCTACGAGAACGTCGAGATCGTATTTATCGCGCATCATACCGAGGCGAAGGAAGTGACGGAAGAAGAGTTCTTCAACCGCGGCGAGAGCGGCGGCACGATCTGCTCCTCCGCCTACATGAAGGCGCTCGAGATCATCGACTCCCGATACCCGCCGTCGTCCTACAACATCTATCCGTTCCACTTCTCCGACGGCGACAACCTGACGAGCGACAACGAGCGCTGCGTGAAACTGATCGGCGAGATGCTCAAGCGGGCGAATCTGTTCGGCTACGGCGAGGTGAACCAGTACAACCGCTCCAGCACGCTCATGTCGGCCTACAAGCACATCACCTATCCGCGGTTCCTCTACTATGTCATCCGGGAGAAAAACGAAGTCTACGCCGCGCTCAAATCGTTCTTCCACCGCCGCGAACTGCCCGCCGTATAGCGTAACGAAGCGAAGGCATGAACAAAACCGCCGGGCCTTGAACAGGCGCCGGCGGTTTCCCGTTCTCACGCTTGAGGCGTCCGCCTGCCGAGCATCAGGTAGAGCGCCAGCCCGATCCACCCGAACAGCGCGGTCGCGGCCAGGAGCGCGGGCATCGGCAGCCCGGCGCCGGACAGCGCCGTCGACAGGATCGGCCCGACGGTGCCGCGGATGCCGAACAGCATCATGTGCAGGCCGAACGCCGCGGCTTCCCGGCCCGGAGCCAGGCGGAACACGTACGTCATGAACCCGATGTCCCAGATCGCGTCGCCGACGGCGAGCACGGCGCTGCCCGCGAGGACGGCCGGATAGCTCTCGAACAGCGCGTACAGCGTCGGCACGAACGAGTACGCGGCGAGGCCGTACAGCACCGTACGCTTCGCCGAGAAGCGATCGATCACCCAGCCGACCACGAGGTAGGCGGCGAGCAGAAATATATAGTAGACGATCCGCGCCCAGCCGATCTCCACGTTCGAGAGCGCCAGCCGGTCCACCTGGATGATCTGGTACAGCGGCTGGGAAGCGAGGTTGCAGAAGCCCGCGAACGTCGTGACCAGCAGGAACAGGCCGAGCTCGCGGCTCTCGCTCACGAGCCGCCACTGGCTCCTCAAGCCTTCGCGGCGCGCATTCGACGCAACGCCTTCCGTCCGGGGCTTGTCCGGCAGCATCTCCCGGATCCGCGTGAACAGCAGAATCGACAGGACGCCGAGCACGGCCGCCGTCGCGAGCGGACCGCCCGAGCCCGCCGCGTCCATCCACCAGCCGACCAGATAAGCCATCGGGATCATGAGCAAGACCATCGCGACGCGGACGTTGCCCATGAGCCGGCCGCGGTGCCTGGGCGGATACATGCGCGGGATGAGCGCGGCGTAGGCGGGCGCCTGCACCCCCATCAGGAGCTGGAAGACGAGCGCGATCGCGACGAAGATCACCGGCACGCCGAAGAACGCCGGCAGGATGATCAGCGCGCGGCCGATCAGGTTTGGCCAGATCATGTACGGGAGCGGCTTCTGCGAACGCTCGATGAAAGAAGCCCAAAGCGGCGACAGCAACAGGCCGATGGCCGGCGCCGCCACGAGCAGCCCGGCCTGGAAATCGGTCGCCCCCGCCCTGAGCGCCATCGCGATGTAGAACTGATTGTAGACGACATTGAAAAAAGCAAAAAACAGCGACGCCGCAGTGTCAATCCGGAAATTGTGCCAGGCGTCCGGCCCAAGTTCCAGCTTGATGTGCCGCAGCGCGCCGCGGATTCTTCTCATGGCGATACCGTCTGCCTTTCCCCGATGCGGTGTTCAACTCCACTCATTCTACTACACGCCCCGCGAAATAAACATACGGCAATCTGTCCTTTTCATACGGGGATTTGCCCTGGTTCGCGGTTGAACCGGCCGAATCGGGCTCAGACGGACACATTTCCCCTGTTTCACCCGAAACGGCGGCGGCGTCCCGGACAGAAGCAGGAATTTCTTCTGTTCTCCGGATAACGGACGATTTCGGGCGCTGGAAGCAGGAAAACCGGAAAAACCGCTTCGATTTCAGGCAAAACGCAAGAATTCGGCGCAAGCCGCCCCGAACCTCCGCGGCGCGGCGCAGGCCGGCGCGACCGCTTCCGGACGGCCGAAGCAAAACAAAGGCCGGCCGGGAGCCATTCTCCCGACCGGCCGTCCATCCGTTCCGAGATCATTCGCCCAGCAGCAGGCGGGCGTACGGCGAATCGATCGGCATCATGATGACCGGTTCGCCCTCGAACGTCTTCACGTAGCTCTCCAGCGTGCGGTACAGTTCGTAGAATTCCGGATCCTTCCCGTACGCCTCGTTGTAAATGCGCGCCGCTTCCTGCTCGCCTTCGGCGATGATCTTCTTCGCCCGCGCCTCGGCTTCGGCGAGCAGCTCCTTCGCCTGGCGGTCGGCGTTCGACGTGATCTTGCGCGACTCCTCGTCGCCCTCGGACAGGTAGCCGGCGGCGATCGACTGCCGGTCCGAGATCATCCGGTTGTAGACCGACGCCTTGTTCTCCGCCGGCAGGTCGGTCCGCTTGATCCGGACGTCGATGATCTCGATGCCGTAGCCCTGATTCACGGCGACGTCGGCGACGATCTTCGTGATCTCGGCGTTCAGGTCGCCGCGCGCCGTGTTCTCGCTGATGATGCTGCCGTACTCGATCTCCGACAGCTTCCGCCGCACCGCGTTGTACACGGCGTCGGAGATGCGGCTCTCCGCGTTCGACACCGTGTTCAGCGAGCGCAGGAACTTCTGCGGGTCGTTGATCCGCCACACCGTGTAGTTGTCGACGATGATCGGCTTCTTGTCGTTCGTCAGGATCAGCGTCGGCTCGCTGTCGTGGATCTTCTGGTACTTCGGCAGCGTCCGGACGGACTCGACGAACGGCACCTTGAACTTGATGCCGGGTTCGGTGTGGATGCGCGTCGCTTCGCCGAAGCGGAGCACCACCTTGTACTCGCCTTCCTTCACGATGAACATCGACCCGGACAGGACGATGACGAGCAGCAGCGCGCCGAGCCCGATCAGAAATATGCCGCGCTTCTTCATGGCTGCGTTCCCCCTTCCGCCGCGCCCGATGCCGCGCCCGACGCCGCGCCTGACGTTGCGCCCGATCCCGCGCCGTAAGCCGCGCCGGACGACGTTCCGGCCGAGCCGCCGGATCTCGCGGAACCGGAGCGGTTCAGCAGCTGGTCAAGCGGCAAATACTGCACCGTGCTGCCGCTGCCGTCCGTGATGATGATCTTCGCGTTCGGCAGAATCCGCTCGAGCGTTTCGAGCACGAGCCGCTCCTTCGTCACCGCCGGATTCTTCGCGTATTCCGCGTAGATCGCGTTGAACTTCGCGACGTCGCCCTCCGCGTTCAGGATGCGGGAGCGCTTCTCCGCCTCCGCCGCCTCGATGAGCGCCTGCGCCTCGCCCCGCGCCTTCGGCAGCCGGTCGTTGACGTAGCGCTGCGCCTGGTTGATCTTCGTGTTCTTCTCCTCGCGGGCGTTCGTCACTTCCTTGAACGCCTGCTGCACTTCGCCTTCCGGCGGCTCGATGTCCTGGAACTTCACGTCGCTGATGAAGATGCCCGTGTCATACTCGCGCATTAATTCCTCGAGCTTCGCCTTCACTTCCGTCTGGATGACGGTCTTGCCGTCGGTGATCGCGTAGTCCAGCTTCGTCGATCCGATGACCGAGCGGATCGCGCTGCTCGCCGCGTTGCGCAGGAAGCGCTCCGGATCCTCGATATTGTACAGGTAGGCGCGCACGTCGGAAATTTTCCACTCCACGACGGCGTCCGCGTGCACGATGTTCTCGTCGCCCGTAATCATGAGCGCCTCTTCCTCGATAATGCGGATCATCCCGTTTTCCTCGCGGTAGCCGACCTGCAGCTTCTGCGTCAAATTCGCCGGCACCTTCACCACCTGCTGGATCGGGTACGGCAGCTTGAAATGCAGCCCCGGCTCCTCCTGCGTCTGCGTGTACTTGCCGAACGTCAGAATCGCCGCCTGCTCTTGCTCCTGCACCGTATAGAACGATGAATACCCCAAGATCAGCACGAACAGGACGACGGCGCCGATCGCGATTTTCCTCCAGAAGCCCGACGGCAGGTTATTCATCCTGCGCGTACTGCCGTCCAGACCGCCCTGATAGACCTCCATAAGCTCCCTCCTCGCAGCCTGTCATCATACCTTCCTATACGGCTCAGGGGTCCGCGCGTTTCGCGGACATGGAGAAAAAAAAATTTCCTGTACGGCGATCGCCGCCCGTCCAACGCCAGCTCATAATCCGGAAAATCGCCCGCAAACGCGCACGCCGTATCGTTCACGCGCCTGCCGACCAGCCTGAATCCCACGCTCTCGTCATTTTTCGGGGCGGCCAGACCGCTGTTCGTGCTGACGCATCATGCCCGCCCCGCTCCGGCGGCCGCGCTTTCCTTCAGCGCTTCCAGCTCCGCCGCGACGCGCTCGATCATCTCCACGTACGCGTTCAGCTCTTCCGCGATTTGCGCCTGCCTGCCGGCGTATTCGGCGGATCGCTCCGAGATCTCGATCGCCGACCGGATCGATTCCCGGATCCGGTCGAGCTTGTCGTGCACCGCTTCGAGCGACTCCCTCGACGAGGCGGCCAGCTTGCGCACCTCGCCCGCGACGACGCTGAAGCCGCGGCCGTACTCGCCCGCATGGGCCGCCTCGATCGCCGCGTTCAGCCCGAGCATGTGCGTCCGGTCCGACAGTTCCCGCATGACGGTGCCGATCTCCGCGATTTCACCGATATCGTGCTCCAGTTCCCGGATCGACGCGCCCGACCGCTCCTGGGCGAGCATCGCCTCCCGCGCGTTGTCGGCGACCGCCCGGCTGCTCCGGCCGAGTTCGGTCATCATGGCGGACAACTCCTGCACCGACGAGGTGATGACGCGCAGCATGGAGCCCCGCTCCTCCGCCAGCCGCTCGACCTTCGATTTCTCTTCCTCCTGGTACACTTCCAGGACGATCTGCGAGTCGAGATTGAACATTTTCGAAAGCGCCAGCGTCACGTCCGTCCAGTCGTCCGGACTGACCCTGCGCAGATGGGCGATCGCCACATCGAGATAGACCATGTACGTGCCCAGATACCAGTCCGTCGTCAGCCCGATCCGCGAATGGACCCGCCCGATCTCCATCCGCCGCTCGAAGTAGGCGTCATCCAGCTCCTTCGCGCACATGGACATGAAATAAGCCCGCTGCGTCTTCTTCAGCCGCTCGATCGTGCTGTGGCGACCGATGATCGCCATCAGTTCCGGGCGCTCCGCCACGCGCCGGTACAGATCATCCGTCACCGCGTCCGCGATCCTGTCGAACATTTCCGTCTTGCTGTTCAGAAGCGCCGTATCCTCATCCGTCAGACCGATGTAGTCCGTCATGCGCTGCCATTTTGCCGACAACCTCATGATACGATCGATGCCTCCCGTGGCTTCCTGATGAAATGATGTCTTTTGATCATTATAGACGACCAACCGCCAAATTTCACCATTATTCTGGGGGCTCCACATGCCGTCATACGTTTCGCGGGCGGCTTCATAGTATGAATATAAGCGTCGCCGCTAGACAACGGCTGAACCGCCAGCCGATGCGGAAGGGGGACGGCCATGAATCAGGACGAGATCAAGGCGCTTGAACGGGCCATCGACGAAATCACCGAGATCGCCCGCGGATTCGGGCTCGACTTCTTTCCGATGCGGTATGAGATCTGTCCGGCGGACATCATTTACACGTTCGGCGCCTACGGCATGCCGACGCGCTTCAGCCACTGGAGCTTCGGCAAGATGTTCCGGAAGATGAAGATGCAGTACGACTACGGCCTGAGCAAAATCTACGAGCTCGTCATCAACTCCAACCCGTGCTACGCGTTTCTGCTCGAGGGCAACTCGCTCATCCAGAACAAGCTGATCGTCGCGCACGTGCTGGCCCATTGCGATTTCTTCAAGAACAACGCCCGCTTCAGCCGGTCGAACCGCAACATGATCGAGAGCATGTCGGCGACGGCCGAGCGCATCCGGCGCTACGAGCTCGAGCACGGCGCCGACGAGGTCGAACAGTTCCTCGACGCCGTGCTCGCGATCCAGGAGCACATCGATCCGTCGCTCATCCGCCCGTACGGCCTCGACAAGAACCGGTATATCGAGATGCTGAAGAAGGAGATGGAGCGGGAAGCGGAGCGCGCCGCCGAGCGGAAGACGCCCTACGACGATCTGTGGGAGCTCGACGAGGAGCACCGGAAGGAGGAGAAGCCGCCGGAACCGCAGCGCCGTTTTCCGCCCCAGCCGGAGAAGGACGTCGTCTGGTTCATCGAAGAATATTCGACGGCGCTGGAGGACTGGCAGCGCGACATCATGTCGATGCTGCGCGACGAGATGCTCTACTTCTGGCCGCAGATCGAGACGAAGATCATGAACGAGGGATGGGCGACCTATTGGCACCAGCGGATCGTGCGGGAGCTGGACCTGACGAGCGACGAGGCGATCGAGTACGCGAAGCTGAACGCCGCCGTGACCGCGCCTTCCCGGCGCAGCCTGAACCCGTACTACCTCGGGCTGAAAATGTTCGAGGACATCGAGAAGCGGTGGGACAATCCGACGAAGGAGGAGCAGGAGCGCTACGGCCGGAAGCCGGGCCAGGGGCGGGAGAAAATTTTCGAAGTGCGCGAGAACGACTCGGACATCTCCTTCCTGCGCAACTATCTGACGAAGGAGCTCGTGAAGGAGCTCGATCTGTACGTGTTCGAGAAGAAGGGGCAGGAATGGCGGATCACCGACAAATCGTGGGAGGCGATCCGCGACCAGCTCGTCGTCTCGAAGGTGAACGGCGGCTTCCCGTACATCGTCGTCACCGACGGCGACTTCGGCCGCGCGGGCGAGCTGTACCTGACCCACCGCTACGAGGGCGTCGAGCTCGATCTGAAGTACGTCGAGAAGACGCTGCCGTACGTTTACAAGCTCTGGGGCCGGACGGTGCACCTCGAGACCGTCGTCGAAGACAAGCCGATCGTGTTCAGCTACGACGGGAAGAAGGTGACGCGCCGGTTTCTGTAAGGTTCCGCATCTGTCATGGCAAAAGGCTCCTCTGCGGGAAATACGGTTCGTCCGTCTTCCCGGGAGGAGCCTTTCGCCATCCGGCACGTCACGCCCGCCGACCGAGCCGTGCCAGCAGTTCATCCGGCGAGAACGGCCCGCCGCCGGCGTCCGGCGCCACCCGGAGCGCGTCCGTATCCTTCAGCATGTGGCCGGTCAGGATGACGAGCGCCGTCTCGTCCTTGCCGATCGTCCCGTCCGCGGCCAGCTTCTTCAGTCCCGCCAGCCCCGCGGCCGCGGCGGGCTCGCAGCCGACGCCGGCGCGGTCGATGACGCGCTTCGCGGCCAGGATCTCTTCGTCGCTGACGGCGCAGGTGACGCCGTCCGTCTCCCGCAGCACCCGCGCCGCCTTGCGCCAGCTCGGCGGGTTGCCGATGCGGATCGCGGAAGCGGCCGTCCGCGGCGCCGGTTCGGGGACAAGCTCCTTGCCTCCCGAGGCGATCATCCGGTGAAACGGGCTCGCCCCTTCCGCCTGCACGACCGCGACGCGCGGCAACCGGTCGATCAGCCCGATCGCCTTCATCTCGCGCAGCCCCTTGCCGAGCGCGGACGCATTGCTGAGCGCTCCGCCGGGCAGCACGATCCAGTCCGGCAGCGTCCAGTCGAGCTGGTGCGCCGCCTCGATGACGATGGATTTCTGCCCTTCGATCCGGAACGGGTTGAACGAGTTGCACACATAGAGCCCCAGCTCTTCCCCGCACCGGTTCAGCAGCCGGACGCCTGTATCGTATCCCCCTTCGATCCCGTACACTTCCGCGCCGTAACAAACAGTCTGCGCCAGCTTGCCGTCCGCGACGCCGCCGGGCGGCACGAGCACGACGCAGCGCAGGCCGGCCCAGGCCGCGTACATCGCGAGCGACGACGCCGTGTTGCCGGTCGACGCGCAGGCGAACGTCCGGAAGCCCGCCGCGGCGCCCCGCGACACGGCGACGGTCATCCCGTTGTCCTTGAACGATCCGCTCGGGTTCTCGCCCTGCGCCTTCAGCCATACCCGGCGGACGCCGGCGAAGCTCGCGGCCGGTCCGCAATCGTACAGGCCCGTGTTGCCCTCTCCGCGCGTGACGATCCGCGCTTCCTCCAGCCCGGGATCGATCAGCTCCTTGTACCGCCAGACGCCGCTCGCATAAGGCCCCGTCCGCAGCGCGATCCGGGAGTCGAACAGCGCCTTCAGCCTCTCCGCGTCCGCCCCCCGGAAATCGTGCTCGACCTCCAACAATCCGCCGCAATCGCAGCTCATGGGGTACGGGTTGTCCGGTCTCCGCGATTTGCCGCATTCGATGCAGACCAGTTTCATCCGAATCGTCGCCTCCCGCGTCGTTTTGATTCCACCATAGCGGAAAGCGACTGATAAGTATAATATATTGTTATGATGTATTCATAACTTCTGATTATGCGTTGAAAAAGGAGACCGCCGCCATGAACCTTCACGCCCTTCGCCTGTTCCATGCGGTCGCCGGAGCGGGAAGCGTGACGCGCGCCGCGGAGCGGCTCCGCATCAGCCAACCGGCCGTCACGTCGCAGATCCGCAAGCTGGAAGGCGAGCTCGGCCTGCGCCTGCTCGAAGCGGACGGCCGCGGCGTCCGGCTGACCGAAGCCGGACGGATGCTCGCGGAGCGCGCCGCGCGGCTGTTCAGCCTCGAAGCCGACATCGAGCGCATGCTTGCCGACTACCGGGAAGGCCGGTCCGGCGCCGTGCGCATCGCCGCCACGTATCTTCCGGCGAACCACCTGCTGCCCGGCCCGCTCGCCGCCTTCCGGGCCGACCGGCCCGAGGTTGAACTATCGCTCACCACGGTCAACTCGAAGGCGGCGTTCGAGCTGCTGCTCCGCTGCGAGGCCGACATCGCCGTCGTCGGCGGCGGCCGGCCCGCTCCCGGCGGCCTGGTCCGCGCGCCGCTCCTCGAGGACCGGATGCTCTTCGCCGCTCCGCCCGGCCATCCGCTGGCGGACCGGTCGGTCCCCCTCGCCGAAGTCGTGCGCTGCCCGTTCGTCCTCCGCGAGGAAGGCAGCTCGACGCGCGAGAAGCTGCTTGCCCTCTGCCGGACGCTCAACATCGCTCCGCCCCGGGCCGGCCTCGTCGCCAGCGGCCCGTACGAGACGATCCGCGCCGTGAAGGCCGGCTGCGGCATCGCGTTCGTCTCCGCGCTCGAAGCGCGGGACGAGCTGGCCCGGGGCGAGCTCGCCGCGATCGACGTGCCGGACGCCGTCGCCGTCAACCCGATCGCCCTCTACACGCGGGCGGGCGAGCCGCTCCCGCCGGCGACCCGCCTGTGTCTGGAACATATTCTCGCGGCGGTCAAGGCATGCGGCCGTTCGTGAAGGAAGGCAATGAAGGAAGGCAGGCCGCATTTCACCCGTTCCTGCCCCCAAGCGGTCGGGCGCAAATGAGCAATCCCCGCCGGTCCGTCGGGACCGCGGGGATTGCCGTTCGGGTCAACGATTGAGCAGACTGCCGACATAGCGCAGCAGCTCGTTCGCGCAGATCGGGCAGTACCCGTGCTCGTCGATCAGCCGTTTCGTCACCTCGTTGATCCGCTTGAGCTGGTTTTCGTCCGGCGTCTTCGTCGTGGTCGTGATTTTCACGATGTCCTTCAGATCGGCGAACAACTTCTTCTCGATCGCCTCCCGCAGCCGCTCGTGGCTCGAGTAGTCGAACTTCTTGCCGCGCCGCGAGTACGACGAGATGCGGATCAGAATCTCCTCGCGGAACGCCTTCTTCGCGTTCTCCGAGATGCCGATCTGCTCCTCGATCGACCGCATCAGCCGCTCGTCGGGATCGAGCTCCTCGCCGGTGAGCGGGTCCTTCAGCTTCGTCCAGTTGCAGTAGGCCTCGATGTTGTCGAGATAGTTCTCGAACAGCGTCCGCGCCGATTCCTCGAACGAATACACGAACGCCTTCTGCACTTCCTTCTTCGCGAGGTTGTCGTACTCCTTGCGGGCGATCGAGATGAAGTTCAGATACTTCTCCCGCTCCTCCTTCGTGATCGACGGATGCTGATCCAGCCCTTCCTTGAGCGCGCGCAGCACGTCGAGGGCGTTGATGCACGCGAGATCCTGCTTGATCAGCGCGCTCGAGATCCGGTTGATGACATGGCGCGGGTCGATGCCCGACATGCCCTCCTCGAGGTATTCGTCCTGCAGTTCCTTCAGATCGTTCTCCTTGAAGCCCTCGACCTCCTCGCCGTCGTACATCCGCATTTTCTTCACGAGGTCCATCCCCTGCTTCTTCGATTCCTTCAGCCGGGTCAGAATCGTGAAGATGGCGGCGGCGCGCAGCGTGTGCGGGGCGATGTGGACGTGCTTCATGTCGCTCTGGGCGATCAGCTTCGCGTAGATCTTCTCCTCCTCCGACACCTTCAGGTTGTACGGAATCGGCATGACGATCATCCGCGATTGCAGCGCCTCGTTCTTCTTGTTCGCGATGAACGCCTTGTACTCCGCCTCGTTCGTGTGCGCGATGATGAGCTCGTCGGCCGAAATGAGCGCGAACCGGCCCGCCTTGAAGTTGCCCTCCTGCGTCAGCGACAGCAAGTGCCACAGGAACTTCTCGTCGCACTTCAGCATCTCCTGGAACTCCATGATGCCCCGGTTCGCCTTGTTCAGCTCGCCGTCGAACCGGTACGCCCGCGGGTCGGACTCCGATCCGTACTCCGTGATCGTGGAGAAATCGATGCTGCCCGTAAGATCCGCGATGTCCTGCGACTTCGGGTCCGACGGGCTGAACGTGCCGATGCCGACGCGGTTTTCCTCCGAAATGATCACCCGCTCGACCAGGACGTTCTCGATGTCGCCGTTGTATTCGGTCTTCAGCCGCATCGCGCACGACGGGCAGAGGTTGCCCTCGATCCGGACGCCCAGCTCCTGCTCGACCTCGGGCCGCAGCTCGTGCGGAATGAGGTGAAGCGGCTCCTCGTGCATCGGGCAGCCCTTGATCGCGTAGACGGCGCCTTTGTCCGTCTTCGAGAACTGCTCGAGCCCGCGCTTAAGCATCGTCACGATCGTCGATTTGCCGCCGCTCACCGGTCCCATCAGGAGCAGAATCCGCTTGCGCACGTCAAGCCTTTTCGCGGCGGAATGGAAATATTCCTCGACCAGCCGTTCGAGCGCCCGGTCCAGCCCGAAGATCTCCCGTTCGAAAAACTTGTAGCGCTTGCGGCCGTCAACTTCCTCCACACCATAGGATTTCAGCATCTCGTAGACCCGCGCATGCGCTGTCATGGCCGGCGATGGATCCTTGCGCAGCAGTTCGATATAGTCGCGGAACGTCCCGGTCCAGGCCAACTTTTCGTTTTCGGCGTTATATTCTGCGATTCGTTTGAAAATATCCACAGCCGCACCTCCTCTCGACTATTCCGCCTTCCCCGCGTAAGCCGTACGCCCGGCCGCCGCGGAAACTCAGGTGCCGCACAGGCTTGTTCTCCGCATGCGGGAATACTGCCCGAGCCGCTTGCAGTAATACATTGATATGCATGGCCGGGGCTGAAATTGCTCCATATTTCCTTCGTCAATCTCCCACGAACCGACCGTTTTCGCCGTGGTATAATGGGCGTGAACACGGGAAAGGAGAAATGGCGGTGGCCGTCCGACACGAGACCGAACTGTACGCGCCGGTGCGAGCCTTCTTCGAGGCGAGGGGCTATGAGGTGAAAAGCGAGGTGCTGCACTGCGACCTGGTCGCCGTGCGGCGGGGCGAAGACAGCGGTGAGGAGACCGTCATCGTCGAGCTGAAGCGCACGTTCAACCTCGAACTGCTGCTGCAGGGGATCGAGCGCCAGCGACTGTGCGACCGGGTCGTGCTCGCCGTCGAGCGGAACCGGAAGAAATCCGGCGCGGCCAGCCAGCGGTACGGCGATTTGGCCGAGCTGTGCCGGCGGCTCGGGCTCGGGCTCATGACCGTCACCTTTTTCAAGACGAAGGCGCCGCTGGTCGAATGGATCGCCGAGCCGGGCGAGCCGCCGCTCCGGGGGATGCGCCGCAAGCGGGGCGAGCGGCTGAAGGCGGAGTTCGCCGCGCGGAGCGGCGACTACAACATCGGCGGCAGCACGCGGCGCAAGCTGGTGACGGCGTACCGCGAGCAGGCGCTGCGCTGCGCGTGGGCGCTGGCCGCGGAAGGCGGCGAAGCGCCGCCCCGGCGCGTGCGCGAGCTCGCGGGCTGCCCCCGGGCCGCCGATATTTTGCGGGACAACCACTACGGCTGGTTCGAGCACCCGGCGAAGGGCGTGTACCGGCTGGCGGAGAAAGGCCGGAAGGCGCTGCGCGAGTACGCGTACGTGCTGAAGGCGTGGGCGCCGGCCGCCGTGGGGCAAGCCGCCGCGGTCGACGGGGACGCAACGCTTGCGATGGTGCACAGCGAGGACGCACGGCTCGCTGCCTCAGTCGACGAAGACGCACCGCTTGCGGTCGCGGGCGACGAAAACCCTCGGCTTGCCGTCGCGGTCGAAGGAGACACACCGCTTGCCGCCGCTTCCGCCGCGTCCCCCGACATGCCTCCCGATCCGTCGGCCGACGCGTAACAAGATGTTCACAGGCGGACACGTTTTCAATTGACCGGCGATCGGGTATAATAGGGGAAGCTATTGGAGGTGTCCGCGATGAGTACCGCTTTCTGGATTGTGATGATCGTCATGCTGCTCATGATTGTGCCGATCCTGACGGCCGGGTATAACGACGACAAGACCAAGGGCCTCTGATTCCGGAGACCGGCGACATGGAAGCTTCCCGATCCGCGGGAAGCTTCTTTGCTTGGCTCCAGGCTTGGCTCCCGGCTTGGCGCCCGGCGCTTCACGGCCCGCAGCGTTGGCCGATCCTCCCGCCACCTCGGTTCCCGATGCTCCGCGTACGATTTCTTGCGGCGTCTGCCGATCCGCACCCGTTCTCGTGCGACGCCTGCCGCTCCGCACCCATTCTCGTGCGGCGCTTGCCGCTCCGCGCCCGTACTTTCACGATGCCAGCCTCCCAGCACCCGTACTCACACGATGCCTGCATCTCCGCCCCCGTTCTCACGTGGTTCCTGCCGTTCCATCTCGTGCGACGCCTGACGATCCGCACCCGTTCTCGTGCGAAGCCTGCCTCCCCGCACCCATTCTCGAGGCGAATAAGCGCATTTTTTTCGTCTATTTTGGCCGCAACACCGAAATCGCCACGAATAGCGGCAGAAATTTCCCCTATTCTCGGAAAAACGGCCGATTTCGATTGAATGGATCGAAATAGAGGAAAATTCTTCTTCTATTCCGGGCAAAACTCGAATTTTCGACAAAATAAGCGAAATTTCTGCGTCTATCCCGCGCCCGTGTTCGGCCGACCCAACCCGCCGCCCCGACAAAAAAAAGCTTCCCGAACATGGCGTTCGGGAAGCTTTGCGTGCATATGGCGGGAATGGTCCCTCTCACTTGCGCAGCGCGATCATTTCGCTGATGCAAGCCGCGCAGAGATGGCGTTCCTTATACTCCCGGACCTGCTCCATCGAGCCGCAGAAAACGCAACGCGGCCGATAACGCTCCAGGATGATATGGTCGCCCTGAACCAGTATTTCCACGGGATCTCCCTCGTTCATCTGGTACCTTTTGCGCAGCGACTTGGGAAGAACGATGCGCCCCAGCTGATCGACCTTACGCACAACGCCTGCCGGTTTCACATGTATTCACCTCTCCTGTGTCCATATCCGTCTGTCTCTGTACATCTCTGGGAAACCTTGCGTCACGATAAGCTTTCGATCAGAAAGTGGCTTTTCCTTCTCAAGCCAAATTTTTGCTTAAGATCATGCATCTGTTTACCGCATTCCCGGGTATCCGAGCTGCCGAAGCGCCTCGAACAGGACGATCGCGGCCGAGTTCGACAGATTGAGCGAGCGCACCTTGTCGGTGATCGGAATGCGCATGCACGTCTCGGGATTCGCGTCGAGCAGTTCCTGCGGCAGTCCCTTCGTCTCCTTGCCGAACACGAAGAAGTCGCCGTCCCGGAACTCGAAGTCGGTGTAGCGCTTGACGGCCCTCGTGCTGGTAAAAAAGAACCGCCCGTCCGGATACTTCCTGCGCACATCCTCGAACGAGTCGTGGTGCTCCACATGGACCGCGGGCCAGTAATCGAGGCCCGCCCGCTTCAGCGCCGCGTCGTCCGTGCGGAAACCGAGCGGATGCACAAGATGCAGATGCGCGCCGGTGGCGGCGCAGGAGCGTGCGATGTTGCCCGTATTGGCCGGAATCTCCGGTTCGACGAGCACGATATGCAGCGGCATGCGGGCATTCCTCCACAAGCAACCGCCCTCGATCCCGCGGGAGATGAGGGCGGTTTTCTTCGATGTCGGTTGGATCAGCCGTGGCGGCGGCGGAATTCGGCCATGAACTGGGCGAGCGCCCGGCAGCTTTCGAGCGGCACCGCGTTGTAGGCGGAAGCCCGAAGCCCGCCGACGCTCCGGTGGCCCTTCAGGCCGACGAATCCTTCCTTCTCGGATTCCTTCACGAACAGCGGCTCCAGCTCTTCGCTTGCGATCCGGAACGTGATGTTCATCGGCGAACGGCTGTCCGGATGGGCGAAGCCGCGGTAGAAGCCGCCGCTCTTGTCGATTTCCTCGTAGATGACAGCCGCCTTCTCGGCGTTAGCCTTCTCGATTGCGGCAAGTCCGCCCTTCTCCTTGATCCATTTCAGCACGAGGTTGACCATGTAGACGGAGAACGTCGGAGGCGTGTTGTACAGCGACTTGTCCTTCACGTGCGTCTCATAGCGCAGCATCGTCGGCACGTGCTCCGGCGCGCCGCCGGCCAGATCGTCGCGGATGATGACGACGGTGACGCCGGACGGTCCGAGGTTCTTCTGCGCCCCGGCGTAGATCAGGCCGAACTTCGAGACATCGATCGGACGGCTCATGATGTCGCTCGACATGTCGGCGACGAGCGGCACGCTGCCGGTGTCGGGGAACGACTTGAATTGCGTCCCCTGGATCGTCTCGTTCGATGTCACATGCACATAGGCCGCGTTTTCGGGCAGGACCAGGTTCGTCAGGTTCGGCATGCGGCGGTATTCGTCCGGCTTCGAGGTGGCGACGACGGCGGTTTCTCCGATGAGCTTCGCTTCCTTGAGCGCCTTCGACGCCCAGCTGCCGGTCTCGACGTAGGCGGCGACCTTGCCGCCGGTCAGCAGATTGAGCGGCACCATCGCGAACTGCGTGCTGGCGCCTCCCTGGAGGAACAAGACGTGGTAGTTGTCGGGAATGTTCAGCAGCTCGCGCAGCAGCGACTGGGTCTCCTCGTTCAGCTGCTCGTACACCCCGCTGCGGTGCGACATTTCCATGATGGACATGCCCGCGCCGCCGTAATTGACGAACTGCTCTTGCGCCTGCAGCAGCACTTCCAGCGGAAGGGCGGCCGGACCGGCGTTGAAGTTGTGTTTGCGATCGCTCACCGATTCCACTCCTGCTCTTGTCTATGATAGGTTATCATAACAAAGAAAGACGAAACGCATCAAGTGACGGAAACGGCAAAATCACGCGACAAAACACCACTCAAGACGCGGGGAGGAATGCCTGTGGGCGATAGTCAGCGACTCTTTATCGGACTCGGCGTGCCGGACGACGTCCGAAAGCGGCTGCTTGAACGGCTGGACGGCTGGCGGGCGCGGTTTCCTTTTTCCAGATGGGCGCATCCGGACGACTGGCATATCACGCTTCACTTCATCGGCGAGACGGACGCGGACCGGATCCCCGCGATCGTCCGCGCGCTGGACGAGTCGGCGGCGGCCGCCCGCCCGTTCGACATCAGGCTGCGCGGCCTCGGCACCTTCGGAACGCCGGCCCGGCCCGCCGTGCTGCACGTGCTGCCCGAAGGACGGCACGAACCGCTCCGCGCGCTGCACGCCTCGCTCGGCGCCGCGCTCGGGCGGGCGATCGGCTTCAAGCCGGACGATCGCCCCTACCGGCCGCACCTGACGCTCGCGCGAAAATACGCGGGAGAAGCGCCGTGGGACCCGGCCCTGGCCGCGGCCGAGACGTTCGCCGCGTCGTGGACCGCGCGGGATGTCTGCCTGTTCCGCAGCCGGCTCGGCCGTTCGCCGATGTACGAAGTCGTCCGCCGGGCTCCGTTCGGCGGCTGAACCTGCACAGCAACGCACAAGACCGAGCGCCCCGAAAGCCGCCGGAATGGCGGCCCTCGGGGCGCTCGCGATTATGCGACGCGGAGGAGGCGCGGTGCGTTGCCTGCGCCTCCCGCCTGCGATCAGCAGTCGAAGTACAGGCTGAATTCGTGCGGATGGGTCCGGATGGAAACGTCCCTGGCTTCGGCGCGCTTGAACGCGATGTAGTTTTCGATGAAGCCTTCCGTGAAGACGCCGCCGGCGGTCAGGAACTCGTGGTCCGCTTCGAGCGCGTTCAGCGCTTCGTCGAGCGAGCCCGGAACGCTGCGGATTTCGCGCTTCTCTTCTTCGCTCAGCTCGTAGATGTTCTTGTCGAGCGGACCGTAGCCCAGCGCGCGCGGGTCGATCTTCCGCTGGATGCCGTCCAGACCGGCGAGCAGCATGCCGGCGAATGCGAGATACGGGTTCGACGTCGAGTCCGGCGTGCGGAACTCGATCCGGCAGCCCTTCGGCGTGACAGCGGCGACCGGGATCCGGATGGCTGCGGAGCGGTTGCCCTTCGAGAACACGAGGTTGACCGGCGCTTCGTAGCCCGGAACGAGCCGCTTGTACGAGTTCGTCGACGGGTTCGTCAGCGCGATCAGCGCCGGCGCGTGGTACAGGATGCCGCCGATGTAGTACAGCGCGGTTTCGCTCAGGTTCGCGTAGCCGCCCTTCTCATAGAACAGCGGCATGTCGCCGTTGAAGATCGATTGGTGCGTGTGCATGCCGCTGCCGTTGTCGCCGAACAGCGGTTTCGGCATGAACGTCGCGACCTTGCCGTATTTGCGGGCCGTGTTGTGGATGATGTATTTGTACTTCATCAGGTTGTCAGCCGTCTTCGTCAGCGTGTCGAAGCGGAAGTTGATCTCGCCCTGTCCGGCCGTCGCGACTTCGTGGTGATGGCGCTCGACCTTCAGGCCGGCTTCCTGCAGCAGGCGCACCATTTCGGAACGGATGTCCTGTTGCGAGTCGACCGGCTGGACCGGAACGTAGCCGCCCTTGACGCGGACCTTGAACGCCAGGTTGCCGCCTTCTTCCTCGCGGCCCGTGTTCCAGGAGCCTTCGCCGGAGTCGACTTGATAGAACGACGTGTTCATGCCGCTCGTGAAGCGGACATCGTCGAAGACGAAAAATTCGGATTCCGGCGCGAAGTATGCGGCCGTGCCGATGCCCGTCTTTTTCAGGTATTCTTCGGCCTTCTGCGCGATGCCCCGCGGGTCGCGGTCATAACGTTCGCCTTCCGGCGTGTAGATGTTGCAAAGGACGATCAGCGTCGGATGTTCGGTGAACGGGTCGACGTAGGACGTCTCGGGATCCGGCAGCATGACCATGTCCGACTCTTCGATGCCGCGGAAGCCCGGAATCGAGGAACCGTCGAACGCGACGCCGTTCACGAACGTTTCCTCGTCGACCTGATCCACCGGCACCGTGATGTGGTGCGCGCGGCCCGCCAGGTCGGTAAAACGGAAATCGACAAACTGAATGTTTTTCTGTTTGATCGTCTCCAATACTTGTTGCCCAGCCATGGTTTTTTCCTCCATTTCCGAACGATTTCGTAAGATTGAACGCCGAACGTTCAACTTTTCTGATGATCTGTCGTTATTATAGAGCTTAAATTCCCGCCGCGTCAATAGATATGTCATGTATTTTTTCGCTAATATGTTATATTGTCTTACACATTAATGAAGATTGTCGGACAAGCCGGATGAAATGCTTTTGCGATCCTACGCAAGCCCGCGCCCGGGCGCGATCAAACGCGATCAAAAAGGAAATCCCCGCATCCGGGATCGCTCCCGAATCGGGGATTTCGGAGTTTGCTGTACGCCGATCGCGTTATTTCTTCCATTCGCGGAACGCTTCCGCCGGCGCCTTCGGCGTATCGAACCGTTTGCCGCAGAGCGGCGCGAGCTGCTCGAGATCTTTCAGCAGTTCCGCGAACTGGTCCGGGAACAGCGACTGGACGCCGTCGCCCGTCATCGAATTGTCCGGGTCGGTGTGCATCTCGATGATCAGGCCGTCCGCGCCCGCAGCGACCGATGCCTTCGCCATCGGCACGACCAGCTCCCGGCGGCCGGTGCCGTGGCTCGGGTCGGAGATGATCGGCAGATGGCTGAGCGTCTTGAGCGACGGAATCGCGGCCAGGTCGAGCGTGTTCCGCGTGTAGGGCTCGAACGTCCGGATGCCGCGCTCGCACAGGATGACGTTCGGATTGCCGCCGGCGAGAATGTACTCCGCCGCGTTCAGGAATTCGTCATAGGTGGCGCTGAAACCGCGCTTCAGCAACACCGGCTTCCTGATCGTGCCGAGCTTGCGGAGCAGGTCGAAGTTCTGCATGTTGCGCGTGCCGACCTGCAGGATGTCGGCGTACTCGGCGCAGATGTCGACGTATTCGGGCGTCATGACCTCCGTGATCGTGAGCAGACCGTGCTTGCGGCCCGCTTCGGCCATCATGACCAGCCCTTCCACGCCGATGCCCTGGAAGCTGTAAGGACCGGTGCGTGGCTTGAACGCGCCGCCGCGCAACACCTGGCCGCCCGCGGCCTTCACGAGACGGGCGATCTCGTCGATCTGCTCCGGCGACTCGACGGCGCACGGACCGCCCATGACGACGAGCTCGTCGCCGCCGATCCGGACGCCGTTGATCTCGATGATCGTGTCGTCCGGATGGAAGTCGCGGCTCGCCAGCTTGTAGGACTTCGAAATCTTGATCACATCCTCCACGCCGCGCATGGAGCGCAGATGTTCCGCAAGCGACGGATCGGCCTTGCCGATGATGCCGATGACCGTGCGGTGGGTGCCTTTCGAGACGTGGGGCTGAACGCCGGCTTTCTCGATGTACTGCACGATCTCCTGGATCCGTTCGTCGCTGATGTCCGGCTTGGTGACGACTATCATGGCGGTGGCTCCTTTCGCGCTTCAACGCTTATACGCTTTTAAGCTTTTATGCTTTTATCCGATAAAGTAACTATAGCCGATGCCGTCCGTTTCGTCAAGTTGCAAAATGCGACGCAGGCGCGTGAAGCGGTTAACAGCGCGGACAAGCGAAGCGGTGAGCAGAATGGGCGCACGAGGCGGTTAGCGGTGAGAACACGTGGCGGGTTGTTTGTGTAGCAGGCGCGTAAGGCAGACCAGCGGTATGGACTTGCAAGGCGGAGAGCCCTCGAGTAGAGGACGCATGGCAGATTGTGCAGCGGGCGCGTGGCATGGACTTGCGAGGCAGAGTGCCCCCGAGGACGCATGGCAGATTGTGCAACGGGCATCGTGGCATGGACTTGCGAGGCAGAGAGCAACGCGGACGCGCAGGGCGGTCTTCAACCTGGATGCGGTTTCGGATTGGGCGGTCGATTCGGTCGTGGAGTGAAGTCGGTTTGAATGCGGCGTCCGAATTCCGTTATGGGATCGTCTTCGGATTCCAGCAGTCCACAAGACCTCTGGCGGCTCACTCACGTGCGCTCGCTCCAACGGTCCACAGGACCGTTAGCGGCTCGCCCGGGACGCCGGCGAAGGCTCTAACGGTCCGTGAGACCGTTAGCGCGCCTATTCTCGCCACGGAGTCGACTCCGCATGTCCTCCAACGGTCCACAGGACCGTTAGCGGCTCGCCCGGGACGCCGGCGAAGGCTCTAACGGTCCGTGAGACCGTTAGCGCGCCTATTCTCGCCACGGAGTCGACTCCGCATGTCCTCCAACGGTCCACAGGACCGTTAGCGGCTCGCCCGGGACGCCG
>Ga0310835_100245_pt1 | contig 39890 bp, 39 predicted proteins | sample SM_ome_3_FD_201308 | JGI IMG/M metagenome (GOLD analysis project Ga0310835, IMG submission 201308) | Sorghum-adapted microbial communities enriched on stacked mutant (SM) sorghum from Joint BioEnergy Institute, Emeryville, California... ...
TCCTTCGCAACTCCGCTCGACTTGCATGTATTAGGCACGCCGCCAGCGTTCGTCCTGAGCCAGGATCAAACTCTCCGATAAAATTTCTTATCCCGAAGAGCCGCTAGGCTCATCTCATTCCTGGTTCATTCCTCGTCTCGCGACGAAGATCCGCTACGCTCGATGTTCAGTTTTCAAGGAGCAATTCGACTCGGCCTTCCGGCCTTGCTTTTTTATCGCCGCGCTAACGGCGACCTGACTAATATAACACATGGATAAATTAAATGCAACTGTTTTTTATTATTTTTTTTGATTTCGATTAAAACAGGATCAATTTCAATGATCCGATGGCTGACATCGCCAACACGAATGTCTGGAACCAGCGTTCTGACAGTTTGTTCAGCAAGCGAATGCCGAGCCAGGCGCCAACTGCGATCGGCACGATCATCCAGGCGCTGAATATCAATGTATCTCCATGAATGATGCCCAGATGAACGGAAAAAGGCACTTTCAGCAAATTGACGATGAAGAAAAACCAGGCAGCCGTACCGACAAACCATTCCTTGGGAAGTTTTTTGGCCAGCAAATAGATCGACATGATGCCTCCTGCAGCATTGCCGATCATCGTTGCAAATCCGGCCAGAATACCCAATAGCGGATTGAACCAGGACAAAATGCCGGCAGGCCAATCCCCTGTCTTGTTCATGCGCTCCCGGAACAGATGCACCACAATCAATCCGAGCACCAGCCATCCGATCGTCATTTTCAGCCAATTATCGTCTACAAGAGACAAAAAATAATATCCCGCGACAACCCCTGCAAATACCCAGGGAAGAAGAACGAGCAAATCTTTCCAGATGACTTTGTGCCGATAAAGGATGACCGCAATGACATCTCCGATAATTAGCATCGGCAAAACGATGCCGACCGATTCTTTTGCAGGGAATACCATTGCCATTAATGTTACGGTAAATATGCCCGAACTCGGAATTCCGGTTTTGGAAAATCCGACGGACATCGCTGCGATGACAGCAATGATGATATCAAGCGCGTCTAACTGCATGCGCGTACGTCTCTCCCATTTTCCGATAGTGCGAAACAAAAGCCGGAATCAGTGCCAAGGCACCATTTCCGGCTTCACCCTTTTTTCATATTTGGCTGCGGCTTCAGCATTTTCTCAGTTGGTCGCGAAAACTTCACGAATATAAAGATTCCGTTCCTGCATCAGGTTGACGATATTCCCGTGAACCAGCACCATCGGCCGGGTCGGATTGTTGCGATCTGAGAAAACGATTTCCCCGATTCTTCCATCACTCAGGCGCACAAATACACCCACATGAAACTGTGTCGTCCGTTCGATGAATGTCTGCACATAGACCGGGTCCAATTTTCCGAATGCTTCCGCATACAATTCTTCAAGCACCAAATAGGGTGATTCGGCTTTTTTGTAATTGCGATTGGACGTCATGGCATGATACACGTCGGTAATCGAAACAATTTTGGCATAGGGATGGATTTTGTCTCCCTTGACTTTGAGCGGATATCCGCTGCCGTCGATTCTTTCGTGATGTTGCAGAGCGGCAAGCCAGACGCCCTGATTCAGCGAAGCAACCCCTTCGAGTATCCGCAGTCCGTATATGGTATGCTGGCGAATTTCCTGCCGTTCTTCCTCTGTCAACCGGCTTGTTTTATATAAAATTTCCGGATCGACCTTGACATTGCCGATGTCGTGGAGCAACCCGGCCATGGCAATCTGCATCCAGTCTTTTTCCGGAAATTTGCACCATTTGGCCATCATATAAGAAGTCATTGCACACAATACGCTATTGCGGTACATGACCGATTCCTTGTCATCGGACGACGGCACCTGAAAAGAGATGACATTGTAATTGTCGATGTGGGCAAGCAGCGATTGAAGGCCATTGCGAAGTTCCAATACAGGCAACTTCATGCCAGAAGCTACCATGGAAAATGAACGTTTCAGAATCGCTTCCATCTCTTTGAAAGCTTGTTGCAAGGCGCTCAGTTTGATCTCCGACGGATTGCCAGCATCCGCATTCGGTACTTCTTCCAGTTGCTCCTCGAGACCTTCACGCTTGACCTCGATAAACGGGATCAGAAATGCCTGCAATATTTCAAGATCCCGCTCGGTAAGTTTGCGGCCTTCTTCCAGCAGAATGCTGCCCAGTGCAGTTTGCACATCCTTATCCAGAAGATCGCCTACTCTGGCTTTCATTACGGGAATCACCGGCATACCAGGGAACCTCCTAATTTCTAGATTTGCTCACTGTGTTCGCAAATCCGTTACGCTCCGGATGGGGTCGACGAATCGTTTGCTTCCTGATCGCCTTCATTGTTGTCTTCTTCGCTTTTTGGAGCTCGCGTTACGGTGGAAACCGCATCGTCATCCCGTATATTGATCAACTTTACGCCCTGCGTGATGCGACCCATGGTGTTGATGCCCGACATGCTGATGCGGATCAACGTACCGGATGTTGTCATGATCATCAAATCCTCATCATCCTGTACGACTTTCAGGCTGACAATCGATCCGTTCTTTTCCGTCACGTTCAACGTCTTGATCCCTTTGCCGCCGCGTGATTGCAGACGATACTCCGACATGGGCGTACGTTTTCCGTAACCTTTGGCGGATACGATCAGCACATCCTTGTCCGGATCGACGACATCCATATCGATGACAAAATCGTCTTCGTCCAGGGCAATGCCTTTGACACCGGTTGCCGAACGCCCCATCGGGCGAACATCTTTCTCGGAAAACCGGATGGACATGCCTTTGCTGGTCGCCAAGATGATTTCCCGGTCGCCATCCGTCAGCTTGACACCGATCAGATCGTCATCTTCCCGCAGCGAAATGGCAATCAGGCCAACCTTACGGATATTTGAATAATCTTCAAGCGGCGTCTTTTTTACAATGCCTTTACGCGTGGCAAAAAACAGATATTGATTTGGTTGGAACGATTCCACCGGAATGACCGCATTGATGGTTTCCCCTTGCTCGATCTGGATCAGATTGATGATCGGGGTTCCTTTCGCCGTGCGGCTTAATTCCGGTATTTCATATGCCTTGAGCCGGAAAACCCGTCCTTTGTTCGTGAAGAACAGCAAATAATGATGCGTGTTGGAAATAAACAGGTTTTCGACATAATCGTCCTCTTTGGTGCCCATTCCGGTTACGCCGCGTCCGCCGCGCCGCTGGCTGCGGTACGTCGAAACCGGCAAGCGCTTGACATAACCCGCATGGGTCATCGTAATGACAACATCATCGCGCGGAATCAAATCTTCATCCAAAATTTCATTTTCACCGTGCGTAATTTCGGTCCGGCGGTCGTCGCCATATTTTTGCTTGATTTCTTCCAATTCCTCGTCGATGATTTTCAGCTTGAGCTGCTCGTCAGCCAGAATCGCCTTGTATTCCTCGATTTTTTGCGTAACTTCCAGGTATTCCTCTTCGATTTTTTCCCGTTCCAACCCGGTCAGCCGTTGCAAGCGCATATCGAGAATGGCTTGCGCCTGATCATGGGAAAATGCGAACCGGGAAATCAACCCATCCCGCGCTTCTTCCGTCGTGCGGGAAGCACGAATCAGGTTAATGACTTCGTCAAGGTGATCCAGCGCCACGCGCAAACCTTCCAGAATGTGGGCGCGCGCTTCGGCTTTTTTCAGATCGTATTCCGTGCGCCGCGTAATGACCTCAACCTGATGCTGAATGTAATAATGCAACATATCGCGCAAATTCAGCACTTTCGGCTCTTTGCCCACAATCGCCAGCATATTGATGCCGTAACTGGACTGCATCGGCGTATGCTTATACAGGTTGTTCAACACGATGTTCGGATTGACATCGCGGCGAAGCTCGATGACGATGCGCATGCCGTTCCGGTCGGATTCGTCGCGCAAATCGGTAATGCCGTCGATTTTCTTCTCGCGCACAAGCTCGGCAATTTTTTCGATCAGACGGGCTTTGATGACCTGAAAAGGCAACTCGGTTACGATAATGCGCGCTTTACCGTTCACTTCTTCAATATGGACCCGCGCGCGAACGGTGACCGAACCGCGGCCGGTTTGATAAGCCTGCCGGATACCTCCGCGGCCGATGATGATGCCGGCGGTCGGAAAATCCGGCCCCTGGATATATTCCATCAGGTCTGTCGGGGTCAGATCAGGATTCCGGATCAGCGCTTGCGTTCCGTTGATGACTTCGCGCAAATTGTGCGGCGGAATGTTGGTTGCCATGCCTACGGCGATGCCGGTATTGCCGTTGACGAGCAAATTCGGAAAACGTGCCGGCAGCACGCTGGGTTCCCGTTCTTCACCGTCATAATTGGGGACGAAATCAACAGTTTCTTTATTCAAATCCCGGAGCATTTCCAGGGTGATCTTGGCCATTCTGGCTTCGGTATAACGCATGGCTGCCGCCGCGTCACCGTCAATTGATCCGAAATTGCCATGCCCGTCCACCAGCGTATATCGCATGGAGAAATCCTGGGCTAGCCGAACCATCGCTTCATAGATGGATGCGTCGCCATGCGGATGGTATTTGCCGATGACTTCACCGACAATCCGCGCAGATTTTTTGTATGGCTTGTCCGGCGTCATGCCAAGTTCGGACATGCCGTATAAAATCCGCCGGTGTACCGGTTTGAGTCCGTCCCGGACATCCGGCAGCGCCCGGCTGACAATGATGCTCATCGCATAATCCATGAACGATTCCCGCATCTCGGTACCGATATCCCGGTTGAAGATTTGGGAGCGTTGCTCATCCGCCATGAAGATCCTCCTTACTTAACGCGGTCATTTAGGCATGAATCCTCACACCTTGGACGAGAAGTCGTCATAATGTAAAAAAACGAATACATCAATTATATCATAACAATATCGGGAAAGGTTGAATGGCCCCCATGTACATCCAACGTGTCGGAAGCAAATGGGCGAAGACAAACGCACTGCTGGCTAGTCCCGCGACCCGGAATTTCGTGCCGCTGACCCGCCGTTTCAACCAGGAAAACGTGCAGCAAATGCTGCAACGCCTGAACCTGGTTTATGCCAAACCCGTCAACGGCACTTTTGGCCTTGGGGTCATTCGCATCGAACGATCCCCGAATTCGGCTTATCCGTATGTATTTCAGTCAGGTGTGCGCAAATATCGCTTCCAGTCGTTTCCGGCCATGTTTCGAAAGCTCAAGACCATAAAGGTACGCAGACCCTATATTGTCCAACAGGGAATCGAATTGCTGAAATTCCAGCGACGACGATTCGACTTGCGCCTCATGGTCCAAAAAAATCCGCAAGGCAGATGGGAAACGACCGGCTTGATCGGAAGACTGGCCCATCCCCGCAAAATCGTCACGAACTATCATAACGGCGGAACGCCGATGGCCGCGGAGAAGCTTTTGGCCCCTCACATGACCGATCGGCAGTTCACAGCATTTCGATCAACCCTGAACCAGCTTGGACTTGATGTTGCCGCCGCCATGGAACGCAAATTTCCGAAAATCAAGGAACTCGGCATCGACATTGGTGTCGACAAGGATGGAAAGCCCTGGATTCTTGAAGTCAACACGAAACCGGATCCCTTTATTTTTCGCAAATTGCCGAACAAAACCATCTATCGGCGCATCTATCGCTATGCCGTCCAATATGGGCGTTTTGCCAAAAAGCGCAAATCCTCCTAGACATCCAGGTTTCGAACCGTTTTCGCGTACTGCTGGATGAATTCCCTTCTGGGTTCTACATTGTCGCCCATCAGCGTATCGAAAATCATGTCTGCCTGGAGGGCGTCTTCGATGCGGACCTGCAGCAGCGTCCGGCTTTCTGGGTCCATGGTCGTTTCCCAGAGTTGTTCCGCATTCATTTCGCCCAAACCTTTGTAGCGCTGGACATTCACTTTTGCGCCTTCACCGAATTGGGCAATAATTTCATCGCGTTCTTTTTCCGATTGCGCATAGCGCACAACTTTGTTCCGCTCGATTTTGAACAGCGGAGGCTGGGCAATATAAACATAGCCTGCCTCAATCAGCTTGCGCATGTAGCGATAAAAGAATGTCAGGAGCAGTGTGCGAATGTGGGCGCCGTCCACGTCGGCATCTGTCATGATGCAAATTTTGTGGTAACGTGCCTTGGACAGGTCAAAATCATCACCGATACCGGTTCCAAGCGCAGTGATGATCGCCCGGATTTCCATATTGCTCAAAATTTTGTCCAGCCGTGCCTTCTCGACGTTCAAAATTTTGCCCCTCAGCGGCAGGATGGCCTGAAAATGCCGATCCCGGCCCTGTTTGGCCGATCCGCCAGCGGAGTCGCCTTCCACGATAAACAGTTCGCTGATGGAAGCGTCCTTGGAAGAACAATCGGCCAGTTTGCCCGGCAGCGCGCTGACTTCCAGCGCGCTTTTCCGCCGGGTCAGTTCCCGGGCCTTGCGCGCCGCTTCCCTGGCGCGGGACGCCTGGATCGCTTTGTCCACGATTTTGCGGGCAACCGATGGATTTTCCTCCATGTATTCCATGAGCTTCTCGGAGAGCAGTGACTCAACGATGCCGCGGACTTCACTGTTCCCCAGTTTTGTTTTGGTTTGCCCTTCAAATTGCGGCTCGGGAATTTTGACGGAAATGATGGCGGCCAAACCTTCCCGCACATCGTCCCCGGTCAGATTGGATTCATTCTCCTTCACGTAGCCCATTTTGCGGGAATAATCGTTGATGATCCTCGTCAACGCACTTTTGAATCCGGATTCATGCGTTCCGCCTTCATGGGTATGAATATTGTTTGCGAAAGAATAAATATTCTCTGAATAGCTATCGTTATATTGCAGCGCAATTTCGCATGCGATATGATCTCTTGTGCCTTCAACGAAAATCGGCTGTTCATGAAGCGGTTGGCGGGTGCGATTCAAATATTGCACGAATTCAACGATCCCGCCTTCGTACTTGAACGTTTCACGTGTGCCGTTACGTTCATCGGCAAGGGTAATTTCAATGCCCTTGTTCAGGAATGCCAGTTCGCGTATGCGGCCAACCAGCACGTCATAATCAAAAACCGTGGTTTCCGTAAATATTTCGGGATCGGGTTTGAATCGCGTCTGGTTCCCCGTCTCATTGGTGTCCCCGATTACCCGGACATCATATTGGGGCACACCACGGCGATATTCTTGCTGATAAATGTGGCCGTCCCTTTTGACGGTTACAATCACTTGCTCGGACAGCGCATTGACCACTGATACGCCCACGCCGTGCAAACCGCCGGAAACTTTGTAGCCTTCTCCGCCGAATTTGCCGCCCGCATGCAGAACGGTCATGACCACTTCCAGCGTCGAGCGTTTCATTTTCGGATGTTCGCCAACCGGAATGCCGCGTCCGTTATCGGAAACAGTAATACTGTTATCTTCATGGACAGTTACTTCAATCTTGTCGCAATATCCCGCAAGCGCTTCGTCAATACTGTTGTCAACGACTTCCCAAACGAGATGATGCAATCCGCGGACACCCGTTGAACCGATATACATGCCCGGACGTTTGCGAACGGCTTCCAATCCTTCAAGCACCTGTATTTGACTTTCATCGTATCCGTTGTGTTGTGTATTTACGGACAATTTCTCCACCGCCTTCTTTGCGTTGCCGCGTTGTTTGCTGATCAGCCGACGAATTGTAACATGCGATTTTCAGTCAACTGTCCAGATCGTGTGCTCTCTTCTTCAACGTGGTCGAGGAGATCGGTGAATAATAGACACGTTCATCTGTCAGGACGATAGACTTTGGTTCTTCCTCGCCGATCGTTTCCACCTTGCGGTTCTTTTGTGCATGTTCGATGAATTGTTGGTTAATCTTCGAAATTTGCGCGATCGAAACATCAAAGATGCCAACCAGTTGAGAAGTGCGGACAATCTTGTCCCCGCCGAGATGAATGTACATGGCTTCCTCCTCATTGCAGCAGCGAACCGTTTTGTACATGAAAAACGGCGGCATCCCGCAAGCGGCTCATATTTACGCTCTCCAGTCCGGTCGTCGTGATAAACGTTTGCACCCGGCTTTGGAACGTTTCAATGAGTTGCGTCTGCCGCTTCTGATCCAGTTCTGACAAGACGTCATCCAGCAGAAGTACGGGATATTCCCCGATTTCTTCGCGCATCAGTTCCAGCTCCGCCAGTTTCAGCGACAAGGCCGCTGTCCGTTGTTGTCCCTGGGATCCAAAGGATTGTACGTCTTTCCCGTTGATGGTGAATGTCAGGTCGTCCCGGTGAGGTCCGGACGTCGTCATGCCGCGGCGAAAATCCTGCTCTTTGCTCTGTGTTAACTTTATCATAAATTGCTGGAATAAAGAAGTTTCATCTTCGCTGGAAGCGCCGTCTTCACCGCCGAAAGACGGTTTGTAGCCGACTTCCAGCCGTTCCGATCCGGCGGTAATGCCGGCATGGATTTTTTCCGCCCATTGCTGTAGTTGATAAATAAAGTTTTTCCTTTTTTTGATCATTTTAACACCATAGGTGGCGAGTTGCTCGTTCCAAACCGCAAGCAAATCATCGGATGATCTGGATATGTCCGTCGATTTCAAATAATTGTTTCGCTGCTGAAGCACTTTCTGGTATTGCTGGAGGTCATGCAAATAGCCGGGATGCACCTGGCCGATTTCCATATCCATGAACCGGCGCCGTACACCCGGTGCTCCCTTGACGATATCCAGATCCTCGGGCGCAAACAGCACCACGTTCAGGGAACCGACATAGCCGCTCAGTTTCCGCTGTTCCAGTCCGTTCAATTTTGCTTTTTTCCCTTGGCCCGTCAGCTGCAATTCCAGCTTCACATTGCCATGTCTGCGCTCCAGTTCGGCCCGGACCAATGCAGAGGTTGCGTTCCAGCCGATCAGTTCTCGATCTTTGCTCGTCCGGTGGGATTTGGTCAGCGCAAGTACATGAATCGCTTCCAGCAAGTTGGTTTTCCCTTGCGCATTGGGCCCGATAAAAATGTTGACGCCCGATCCAATCTGCAATTGCAGAGAATCATAGTTCCGAAAGCGATGAAGCTCAATCGATTTCAATTGCATGCCTCGAATTCCTCTCCGTCCGCTTCCTAACGGGCAGCGACAGTGAACCTTCCGCATCCTTCAACTTCGATGATATCCCCCGGAACGAGTTTTCTGCCCCTCCGGTTGTCAGGCTGCCCATTTACGAGTACGGTGTTTTGCTGCAAAAATGCCTTTGCCCCGCCGCCTGTATCGATGCAATCGGCCAGCTTGAGCAGCTGACCGAGCGTAATGTATTCGGTTGAAATATGAATGGTTTTCATGGTTCCGGCCTCAATTCGTTGTACGGTACGGAAGAATCAGGTGCAGTGAATGATCGTGGTCGCGCGGCTTGATGATGATCGGACTCATCGCACCCGTAAAGCCGATGAACAATTCTTCGCTGTCGATGACTTTGAGCGCGTCCAGCATGTATTTGGAGTTGAATGCGATGCGCAGTGGTTCTCCATTCAATGAGATGGTTTCCAGTTGTTCCGTTACGCGGCCGATTTCCGATGAACTGGATGATATTTCGATGGTTGAACCGTCTTCCAGGGTCGTGATGCGCACGATGTTTGTCTTTTCCTCGCGGGACAAGAGATAGGCCCGGTCGATCGCTTCACTCAAAAGTTTTGTCTTCAGAACAAGTTCTGTTTTGAACACATTCGGAATAATCTTGGAAGTATCCGGATAAGTCCCGTCCAGCATGCGTGTGAAGAAAAGCACATTGTTCAGCTTGAACAGCACCTGGTTGTCCGCAACGACGATATCGACGATTTCGTTCTGGTCGGGAATGATCTTGGCCAATTCCGTCAGTGTTTTCCCGGATATGACGATATTGGAAAATTTGATATCTCCCGATTCGACATTTGCAGTTCTTTTGGCAAGCCGATGGCGGTCAGTTGCGACAAATTTGAGTTGTCCGTTTTCAAGATGCCAGAGAACGCCCGTCAGAATGGGAGAAGATTCGTTGGCAGATACGGCAAATACGGTTTGGCGGATAAGATCGCGAAGCAGATCGCCGGGAATGGAAACGACCTGGTCTTCCGGAATATGGGGCAACACCGGAAACTCTTCGGGATCTAGACCGGCCAGCTGGATTTCTGTGGAACCCGAGCGAATGACCGTCTGGAACCGATCACCGACTTCTATCCAAACTTCTTCTTGCGGAAGCTTCTTGATGATTTCAACGAAAAATTTGGCAGGAAGTACGACGCTGCCAATCCATTCAATCGTTGCATGTTGTTCTTTTTCCGTTTCGGCGGGAATAAAACTTTGAATGGAGATATCGGTATCGCTGGCGGTCAATGTGATACCGTTATAGGTTACATCAATTTTGATTCCACTCAGGATGGGAATCGTCGTGCGAGCTGCTACAGCCCTGGACACGTGTTGTATGGCGTCGTTCAAATGTTGACGCGATATGGTCAGCTTCAAATCGGTCACCTCGTCTTCATGCTATTATTGTATCATTTTTATTTTTTAAAGAAAGTCGTAGTAGGCCAAGTGAATTTTGTGGATAACACGAAACAAGTGGAAAAGAACGCCTATTCACATGTGAATGAATTGTGTATAGGCGTTCCGTATATTTGCGGGTTATTCTTATGAGCTAAAATTTTTTATTTTTTCAGTGAGGTTGTGAATGATTTTGTATAATTCCTGATCGATTTTCAGTTGCTGGCTGATCTTTTCGTGGGCGTGGATGACCGTCGTATGATCCCTTCCGCCAAAAGCATCTCCGATTTTAGGCAGGGAATAATCGGTCAGCTCCCGGGAAAGGTACATGGCTACCTGTCTGGGAAAAGCTACGGCTTTCGTACGTTTGCGGGCTTTGAAGTCTTCCAGTCGCAAGCCGTAAAATTCGCCAACTTTTTGCTGGATGTCCTGAATCGTAATCATTCTGTTGCGTCCGGATGGCAAAATGTCCTTGAGCGCTTCAGCTGCCAGATGGGACGTAATATCCTGGTTCGTCAGCGAAGAATAGGCAACTACCCGGATGAGGGCGCCTTCCAGTTCGCGAATGTTGGTATCGATCATGTTGGCGATGTACATCATGGCTTCATTGGGAATATCGAGATTTTCGGCTTTTGCTTTTTTGCGCAAAATGGCGATTCTCGTTTCCAGATCCGGCGGCTGGATATCGGTAATCAGGCCCCATTCGAAACGGGAGCGCAGCCGTTCTTCGAGCGTGGGTATCTCCTTCGGCGGACGGTCGGATGAAATGATGATTTGTTTGTTCTCTTCGTGCAAAGCATTAAATGTATGGAAAAATTCTTCCTGCGTACCGTCTTTGCCGGCCAAAAACTGGATATCGTCGATAAGCAGCACATCGATATTGCGGTATTTGTTGCGGAAGCTTTCCCCGCGGTTGTCCCGAATGGAATTGATGAATTCATTCGTGAATTTCTCGGAAGAAATGTAGAGTACGCGCATATGCGGGTTGTTTTCCAATATGTAGTGCCCGATTGCATGCATCAGATGGGTTTTTCCTAAACCGACGCCGCCATACAAAAAGAATGGATTATAGGCGTTGGCCGGCGCTTCGGCAACAGCAAGGGAAGCTGCATGGGCGAACCGGTTTCCTGCTCCGATGACAAAAGTGTCGAACGTGTATTTGGGATTGAGCATCGTCAAATTGTCTTCGGGAATAAGCGGTTTTGCCGCGGCGGCTTGCTGAAACGTCGCTTGCGGTTCTGCGCTTCGTGCCTCTTCAACGGAAAATCGCACGGTAACAGGCCTTCCCAACAAGTCGGCGATGGTCGAGGAAACCAGCTTCGTGTATCGTGACTCCAGCCACTCCGCAGTAAATACGTTGGGTGCAGTAACGACCACAACATCGTCGCTCAGGAAGGAGGCTTTGGTGGATTTGAACCAAGTGTCAAAACTTGGTTTGCTCAATTTGGTCTGGATGACGGACATGACTTGTTGCCAGAGCTCGCCGTCAAAGCTTTCCACGAAGTATTCACTCCTTATACCTGGTTCAGGACATCAAAGAGTGATTCAAAGAAGGATAACTTATTCTCAGTCAGAACCAGTTATCCACAATATTCTCTGAATTCTTTGTTGAGTTGTCCATAACATGGGGAATTGTTCACAAAGATATCCACAGCTTGTTGATAAGATTATGGGGATGAGGTTGTTATCCACTGGGGTGAACACGACTTATCATAGCAAATAAACTCGCGGAATTCAACGGATTTTCGGGAGTTATCCCCGATTTCCATACCTTGTGGAGAGAGGTTACTCACAACACAAGATATTGTTGATAATTTGTGTGGAGATTCGACAAGCTGAAAAATAGACGTGATATTTTGAATTAATTTATACACATGTGAATAATTTTGAAGCGTCTGTTTTTGTTGAAGTTGACTTTTGGGAGACATTTATGGTTTAATAAAAAAACCTGAGTTTTTTAGTGAGGGGGTTTAGCGATGGGACCGACATTTAAGCCGAATGTAAGCAAACGCAAAAAAGTACACGGTTTTCGCAAGCGGATGAGCACGAAGAACGGACGCAAGGTGCTGAAAGCTCGCCGTCAGAAAGGCCGTAAAGTATTATCGGCATAATGATTGAAGACCACGCAGGTGGTCTTTTTTCATCTCGGTCGTAGGAAAGATCGATTTGGCAAGAATGGTGGCGCAAAGCATGCAGAGAAACATGAGGCTGCGGAAAAAGCAGGACTTTGCCAGGGTTTACCGCCAGGGTCAGTCGTTTGCGAATGCCCAGTTTGTCGTCTATTGGCGAAAACAGACTACGCCCGGACAATTTCGTGTCGGGGTCTCCGCCAGCAGCAAGCTGGGGGGTGCGGTCGTGCGCAATCGCATCCGAAGGAGGGTCAAGGAAATTGTCCGGTTGAACGCGGACAAGCTCCAGGACGCCTACGACCTGATATTGATTGTAAGAAAGCCTGCATTGACGTTGAAATATAAAGAGATGGAAGCAAGTGTGATGCATGTGCTGCGCAGAGCCGGTCTGCTCAAGGGTGGGACACCCGGTGCGCAGGGAGAGGGTAAGAAACCGTCCGGCGGCATGCGCAGAAGAAAAGCGCAAATCCAGCAAGTCGATCCGCGCAATTGACCTGATCGATCCAATGCGTTCGCATGTGCTTTATTTTGTATTTCTTCTTATGGTATAGTGATCATGTAGATTGGACGAGGTGTCAAGGTACGCTTCATCACTTTTTCGGAAGTTTGCCGGAGTCAGAGAGGGGTTAACGGTTTTGTTGTTGCGAATGCGCAAAAGATGGATCGCGATCGGTTCGTTGGCGATGATTGCGTTATTGGCGGGTTGTTCGCCCGTGACGAATGCGGTCACGACTCCGGAAATGGCCAACAGCGGTTCATGGTGGACAAGAAATGTCGTCTACTGGTTCTCGTTGATGCTGGATACTTTCGCTGAATGGTTCAACGGTTCTTACGGCATCGCGATTTTGCTTTTGACAATCATCGTGCGGACGCTGATATTGCCGCTGATGATCAAGCAATACAATAATACGAAGGCGATGCAGAAACTGCAGCCTGAAATGATCAAGATTCGGGAGAAGTACAAGGACGATCCCAGGAAACAGCAGGAAGAAATGATGAAGCTGTATCAGACGCATCAGGTCAATCCGTTGGCCGGCTGTCTGCCGCTGCTCATCCAGATGCCGATTTTTATCGCCCTGTACAACTCGATTTATATGAACGCCGCAATTCGGGATCATACATTCCTTGGATTGCAGCTGGGTGTCGCACCCAGTGAAGGGGCATGGTATTACTATATCATCCCCATCATCGCGGCAATCACGACCTTCATCCAATCGAAGATGATGATGGCCCAACAGCCGGCCGTAGGTCCGATGAAAGCGATGCTGTTGATTTTTCCGGTGCTGATCTTCGTCATGGCAATCAATTTTGCCGTAGCATTGCCGTTGTACTGGATTTACAGCAACATCTACACGATCATCCAAAATTATTTCATGTATGTGCGTCGTTCGCCAAACGCCGGGAGAAAGCCGGACCCATCCAAAAAATCCGGTAAAGATCAGCCTCGCGGCGGGAAAGGCAAGAAGGGGGCCCATGCCAAGTGAAAAAGCTGCAGGTATCCGGTAAATCGGTGGAAGAAGCGGTACGGATTGGTCTTTCCCAACTGGGTGTCGGGGAAGACCGGGTGAAAGTTACGGTGTTGGAGCAATCAAGCAAAGGGCTGTTCGGACTCATTGGCGCGAAAGAAGCCAGGGTGGAATTGGAATTGCTGCCGGATGGCGTGGAAGAAGCGATGGCTTTTCTGCGCGAAGTGGCAGCGGCAATGGGTGTATCCGTGACGGTAGAGCGTCTGGAAGACGAAGAAGCGGTTAAAATTAATATCAAAGGCTCCGATCTTGGCCTGTTGATTGGCCGCCGGGGACAAACGCTTGATGCCCTGCAGTATCTTGTTAACATCGTGGCAAATCGCCATTCGGATCGCCATCTTCGCATCGTGCTGGATGCCGAGCAGTTTCGCGAGCGCAGACGCAAAACGCTTGAAGCGCTTGCGGACAGGATGGCACACCGGGCTGTCAAAACGGGAAAAGAGATCATTCTCGAACCCATGACGTCGCAGGAGCGAAAAATCATCCATACCCGGCTTCAGCATCACGACAAAGTGAATACCTACAGCCAGGGGGATGAACCGAATCGGCGCATCGTTATCGCGCCAAAGTAAGATCGGCGAGACAATGCAACGGCTGCCGTGCGGCGGTTCGTTGCGTTTTTATTTCCATATGGAAAGGAAAGAAGGTAGCGGTATGTCCGGGGATACGATTGCGGCGGTTGCGACTGCGCTGGGTGAAGGCAGTATTGCCGTCATTCGCATTAGCGGACCCGCTGCAGTTGAGATCGTTGCTAATTTGTTCCGATCGAAATCGGATTTGCGAAAAGTGCCAACGCATACGGTTCACTACGGCAAAATCGTCGATCCGGTGCAAAATCGGGTGTTGGATGAAGTGCTGGTCACAGTCATGCGCGGTCCCAGATCCTATACGGCTGAAGATGTCGTTGAAGTGAGCACGCATGGCGGACTCATTGCGGTGAAGTCCGTTCTGGAACTGATTTTGCGCAGTGGTGTCAGAATGGCTGAACCGGGGGAATTTACTAAAAGGGCTTTTTTGAACGGACGCATCGATCTGACCCAGGCAGAAGCGGTCATGGATCTGATCCGTTCTAGGTCGGAACGTGCTTTCCAGCTTGCCCGCAAGCAGGCTGAAGGCAAATTGTCCAAACAGATCATTCCTTTGCGTCAAAAGCTTATTACGCTATTGGCACATGTCGAAGTCAATATCGATTATCCGGAGCACGATACACCTGAAATGACGGCTGCGGAGATCCGCAATACTTGCAGTGAAGTGCTGGATCGGATCCATGCGTTGCTGCAAACGGCCGATGAAGGAAAAATTTTGCGTGAAGGCATTACGACGGCCATCGTCGGTCGTCCAAATGCCGGAAAGTCTTCTTTGTTGAATGCACTTGCCGGCGAGCATAAGGCAATTGTGACAGATATACCGGGAACGACCAGGGACATCGTGGAAGAGACGGTCACGCTTGGAGGAATACCGCTGCGGTTGCTCGATACGGCAGGCATTCGCGAGACATCCGATGTTGTTGAAAAGATTGGTGTGGAACGATCGTATCATGTATTGGGCGAAGCTGATCTCATTTTGCTCGTCATCAACCAGCATGAACCTTTGCACGATGATGAGCGTGATTTGTTGCTGAAATTGCGGGATCGGTCGACCATTGTGGTCGTCAACAAAATCGATCTGCCGAAAAAAACCGATCTTTCCGAGGTTGAACAAACCTATGGGCAGGATCGGATCGTATATGTTTCCGCGAAAGAAGGTACTGGTCTTGAAGATTTGGCGCGGGCAGTAACCCGCATGTTTTTCAGCGGCAAAGTTGAGGCGTCAGATTTGACCTATGTCAGCAATGCCAGGCATATCGCTGCATTGCATCGGGCGAAAAACGCGCTGGAAGATGCGATGCGTGCCGCCGATTCGGATGTGCCGATCGATCTGATTCAGATCGATTTGTCTGCTGCCTGGGAGGCGTTGGGAGAAATATTGGGCGATTCGGCTGGCGAGTCGTTGCTGGATCAAATTTTTTCGCAGTTTTGTTTGGGCAAATAAATGGATGAAGGAGGGATCATGATGGGATATCATGCAGGTGATTATGATGTTATTGTTGTGGGTGCGGGCCATGCAGGTGTGGAAGCAGCCCTGGCTGCGGCCAGATTGGGATGTGAAACGCTGCTGTTGACGATCAATCTGGACATGGTTGCATTCATGCCATGCAATCCGTCCATCGGTGGACCGGCAAAAGGACACGTTGTGCGCGAAATTGACGCGCTCGGTGGCGAGATGGGCCGGAATATTGACAAGACGTTTTTGCAAATGCGCATGCTGAACACGGGCAAAGGCCCTGCGGTTCATGCGCTTCGTGCGCAAGCGGACAAGTTTCTGTATTCGCAAACCATGAAGGAAACCATTGAAAAGCAGGAGAGACTGACGCTTCGCCAGGGCATGGTGGAGGAACTTGTCGTCGAGGAAGGCATCGTTCGTGGAGTTGTGACCAAAACCGGTGCAATATATGGCGCGAAGGCCGTGGTTCTGACGACGGGAACCTATTTGCGGGGTAGAATCATCATCGGTGAACTGATGTATGAAAGCGGTCCGAACAATCAGCAGCCTTCCGTGAAACTGTCGGAATCGCTCCGCAATCTTGGCGTGCATTTGCTGAGATTCAAGACCGGGACGCCGCCCCGGGTCCACAAGGATTCGATTGATTTCAGCAAAATGACGATCCAGCCGGGCGATGAAAAACCGCAATATTTTTCTTATGAAACAGAATATATGGAACATTCCAAAGATCAGCTTCCGTGCTGGTTGACTTATACAACGGAAGAATCGCATCGCATCTTGCGCGACAATCTGCATCGTTCACCGATGTTCTCCGGCGCTATTGAAGGCACAGGCACGCGGTATTGCCCGTCGATCGAAGACAAAATCGTGCGTTTTGCCGACAAGCCGCAGCATCAGGTGTTTTTGGAGCCGGAAGGAAGACACACCAAGGAATATTATGTACAGGGTTTGTCTTCGAGCATGCCGGAGGAAGTCCAATTGCAGGTGCTGCATTCCATTCCCGGGCTGGAACGCGCGGAGATGATGCGTACCGGGTATGCGATTGAATATGACGTCGTGGAACCTTCCCAACTGTGGCCATCCCTGGAATTGAAGCTTGTCCAGGGGTTGTTTACGGCCGGACAGATCAACGGCACTTCCGGTTATGAAGAAGCGGCCGGTCAAGGCATCATGGCAGGCATCAACGCCGCTCGCAAGGTGAAAGGCGAAAAACCGGTGATCATCGATCGTTCACAAGGCTATATCGGAGTCATGATTGATGACCTGGTGACGAAGGGAACAAACGAACCTTATCGCCTGTTGACTTCACGCGCGGAATACCGGCTTCTGCTTCGCCACGACAATGCTGATATTCGGTTGACACCGCTAGGATATGAAATTGGCCTGATTTCGGAAGAGCGATACCGCAAATTCAAACTGAAACAGGAACGGGTAAATGCGGAAATCCAGCGACTGAAGGAAACGAAGTTCCGTCCGGACGAACAGGTCCAGGCGATGCTCGCCGCTTGTGGTTCGGCGCCTTTGCAAAACGCCGTGGATGGCGTAACTTTGTTGCGGCGTCCGGAGGTCACATACGAACTTCTGGCGCAATTGTCTCCTCCTCCTGTGGAATTGACGGACAGCATGAAAGAGCAGGTTGAGATCCAGATCAAATATGCCGGATATATTGAAAAACAATTGCAGCAAGTGGAACGTCTGAACAAGATGGAGAAAAAGCGGATTCCGGAAGACATCGATTATGAATTGATTCGCGGCTTATCCATCGAGGCCAAGCAAAAACTGAGCCGAATCCGGCCGCTTTCGATCGGACAGGCTTCCAGAATCAATGGTGTGACTCCCGCCGATCTCTCGATCCTGCTCGTTCATCTGGAACACTATAATCGCGTAACGGCGGCGCGCGCCCAATGACGGATGCATTGCAGCAATTGTTTGTCGACAGGGTTGCGTCGCTGGGCGTGAAGTTTCAGGAACCGGAAAAGCAGCTTGCGCAATTTGAATCCTATTTCCGCTTGCTCGTTGATTGGAATGAAAAAATGAATTTGACCGGCATCGTTGACCGGGAAGCTGTATATGAAAAACATTTCTATGATTCATTGACGCTGGCAAAAGCGTTGGACTTGAATCAATTGCAGTCACTGGTGGATGTGGGGTCGGGCGCGGGCTTTCCCTCGTTGCCTTTGAAGATTGCCTATCCGCACCTGAAAATCACGATTATCGATGCGCTGGCAAAACGGATTCGCTTTCTTGAAACGGTCGTTTCCACTTTGCAATTGCAGGATGTTGCCTGTTTGCATGGACGCGCCGAAACGTTGGGACGTGATGCAGCGCATCGTGACCGGTACGACGCGGCATCGGCGAGGGCTGTAGCCAGATTGGCGGCTTTAAACGAGCTTTGTTTGCCATTGGTACGACCGGGCGGGGTGTTTGTCGCAATGAAAGGTGCGGATGTGCAAGCGGAACTGGCCGAGAGTCAATATAGCGCCAAATTACTGAACAGCACTGTGAAAACAACTATTTCTTTGACGTTACCGGGCGAAGGTTCCATCCGTCATCTGATTGTAATGGAGAAACAGGGACGCACGCCCAAGGCATATCCACGCAAACCGGGAATTCCGGTCAAACAGCCTCTGATTGCCGGAAACAATCCTTCATGACCGAATTGTTTCACGTGAAACATTTGCTTTTCCGGAAAGACAAAGCGACATGTTTCACGTGAAACATTTTTGTTTATGCAAGCCGATGCTTGCCGACCCGTTGATTGCGTTGCGTTCAAGGACCGTCCATTTTTTTGGACGGAAAATAATTGAATCTTGTTTTCAATAGCAGGAAAACGACTCTCGATGGCGAAATAGGATACAGCAGGTCATGAGGGAAATCCAGTGTGCCGCACAGGCGTCGCAGACGCAGCAGGGCGGCGCTTTTTGTCGGCATTTTTGCCGGAGTTGGACGAAGGTCGCATGTAATGTGCCAGGTACGTTTCTACTTTGCAAAATGTGGTGGTCAGAGGAATGAAAGAGTCTTTTTCTCGTTTGTTGGGCTTGACTGATCGGAGTCATCTCGAAGAAGTTCGGCAAATTCCGGTAAAGGATATCGAGCCGAGCCCCTATCAACCCCGAACCGTATTTGATGACGAACGAATCGATGAACTGTGTCAAACCATCAAGACGCATGGTGTTATTCAACCCATCGTTGTTCGCATGCGCAACGGAAAATATGAAATCATTGCCGGAGAGCGGCGATGGCGTGCGGTATCCAAATTGGGCATGGCGACGATACCTGCCATCGTACGGGAAATCAATGATTCGCAGGCTGCTTCCGTCGCCTTGATCGAAAACCTTCAGCGTGAAGGCTTGACGGCACTGGAAGAGGCGATCGCCTATCAAAAATTGATTGAGCTGCATCAATTGACGCAGGAAAGTTTGGCGCAGCGCCTCGGCAAAAGCCAGTCTACGATTGCGAACAAAATCCGGTTGCTCCAATTGGGCGAAGACGTAAAACAGGCGCTGTTGGAACGCAAAATTACCGAACGCCATGCGCGTGCGATGCTGGCTTTGCCCAATGAAGAATTGCAAAGCAAATTGCTGAAAGAAATTTTGGACAAGGAATTGAACGTGAAACAGACGGAAACGCGTGTCGCGTTTTATTTGGCTGCGTCCAAGCCTTCCAAATCCAAACGGATTTCCTTTACGAAGGATGTCCGATTGGCATTGAATACGATCCGCCAATCCGTAGACATGGTGACGAGTTCCGGGATTCCGATCAAGGCGAGTGAACGGGATTGCGAAGACCATTATGAAATTGTAATCCGGATTCCAAAACGTTAATCTGCTTGTCCAATATTTATGGGAAATCGGGGTGATCAAGTTGTCCAAAATTATCGCGATCGCCAATCAGAAGGGTGGCGTAGGCAAGACGACAACCGCGGTCAATCTGGGCGCATGTCTGGCTACCCTGGATCGCAAGGTGCTGATAATCGACATTGACCCGCAAGGCAATACAACCAGCGGGGTAGGCATCAACAAAGCCGACGTCAGTTATTGCATATACGACGTTTTGATCAATGAGGTGCATCCGAAACAGGCCATCTCGGAAACGGGTATTGCAAATCTGCATATCATCCCCGCCACGATTCAGTTGGCGGGTGCGGAAATCGAGCTTGTTCCGACGATGTCTCGGGAAGTCCGTTTGAAAAAGGCATTATCGCAAATCAAAAAGGATTACGACTATATATTGATCGATTGCCCGCCTTCCCTCGGCATTCTGACCATCAATTCGCTGACGGCAGCCGATTCCGTGCTGATCCCGATCCAATGCGAGTACTATGCGCTGGAAGGGTTGAGCCAGTTGCTCAATTCGATTCGGCTGGTACAGAAACATTTGAATACGTCGCTGAAAATCGAAGGCGTATTGCTGACGATGTTTGACGCAAGAACGAACCTGGGTATCCAGGTGATCGAAGAAGTCAAAAAATATTTTCAGCAAAAAGTTTACCAAACGATTATTCCGCGGAACGTTCGCCTGAGCGAAGCACCTTCGCATGGTCAATCGATCATTACTTACGATCCGAAATCAAAGGGTGCCGAGGTGTATCTCGAATTGGCGAAGGAAGTGATTACGTATGAGCAAGCGGTTGGGTAAAGGTCTGGATGCGCTGATCACGTCGCTGGCGATCAAAGAAGACGACAAGGTAGTTGAAATCCCTTTGTCACAACTTCGGGCCAACCCGTATCAGCCCCGAAAAACGTTCGATGAAGAAGCCATCAAGGAACTGGCTGAATCGATTCGGGAACATGGCGTCATTCAACCGATTGTTGTTCGCCAGGCGATCAAGGGGTATGAAATCATCGCGGGGGAACGCCGGTTCCGCGCTTCCCAGCTGCTGAACAAACCAACCATTCCGGCGGTTGTGCGTTCATACAATGACCAGCAGGTCATGGAAATCGCCCTGATTGAAAATGTGCAGCGTGAAGACCTGAATGCGATTGAAGTAGCGATTGCCTATCAGGCCATCATGAATCAATTTTCGTTGACGCAGGAAGAACTGTCACTCAAGGTTGGGAAGTCAAGATCGCATATAGCCAACTTTCTGCGGTTGCTGACGCTGCCGGATGAAATCAAGGAACATGTTTCACGTGGAACATTATCCATGGGGCATGCGAGGGCATTGGCCGGCATCAAGGACGATGAAAAACGCAAAGAGCTCGCGAAAGCCGCGTTGACCAACGAATGGAGCGTTCGCGATCTGGAACAGGCGATTCAGCAAATCGAGGTCAAAGGGAAAAACAAGCCGAAAAGCAAGCCGGTCAAACGGGACCCCTATCTGGAGGATGCGGAGCGTTCGTTGCGCGAAAAATTCCAGACGACGGTGCGCATCAAAATGAACAAGGACAAGGGGAAAATCGAACTTTCCTATTTTAACAGAGGAGACCTGGAACGGCTGCTTGAAATGCTGAAAGCCCTGGCTTAACGGACGGACGGATCACACTGCAACTCATAAATCCAAACAAGAAGATAGCATACCAAAGTTGTAATCTCGTCTGCAGAAGATTAAACTAAGGTATGCTATCCTTGCGTGAGGACGGGATATGAATGCTCAATCACAATGACGATCAACCGCTGATCTATATGGACAACGCAGCGACATCGTGGCCGAAACCGCCAGCTGTTGCCGAAGCCATGGCGCGTTGTCTGGCGGAAGCTTCGGCAAACCCGGGCAGGGGCAGCCATGCGATGGCCGTCCGGGCCAGCCGGGTGTTGTTTGAGGCGCGAAAGCTGCTCGCCAAACTTTTCGGTGTGCGCAATCCCAATGACATTGTTTTTACATTGAATGCCACGCATGCATTGAATTTGGCGTTGCAGGGGTTGCTGAAACCCGGAGATCACGTCATCACTAGTTCGCTGGAGCATAATTCCATCCGCCGTCCGCTCGAAGCATTGAAACGCACCAGAGGCATAGAAGTAACCTATGTGCCCACGGATGCCAAGGGAAATCTGGATTTGAATCAGGTGGAGGCATCATTCCGCAATAATACGCGCCTTGTGGCGGTGACGCATAGCTCGAACCTGCTGGGTACCATTTTGCCGGTCGGAGAATTGGGCGAATTGGCGCACAGGCGCCATGCGAAATTACTGGTAGACGCTGCACAGACGGCAGGAACACTGGACATCGACGTCACATCGATGCATATCGATTTGCTCGCATTTCCCGGCCACAAAGGTTTGATGGGGCCGCAGGGAACGGGAGGTCTCTATATTCATCCCGAACTGGATCTGGAACCGCTGATGCATGGCGGAACCGGCAGCCGGTCGGAATCGCCGGAGCAGCCGACAACAAGACCCGACCGGTACGAGGCCGGTACACAGAATACGGTCGGCATTGCGGGCCTGGCTGCCGGCGTGTCATTTGTGCTGGAAGAAACCGTGCAAAAAATTCATGCCCGCGAAAATGAACTTGTCGGCAAGCTGATCGCCGGACTGAACAACATCCAGGGTGTAAAAGTATTGGGACCCGGTCCGGGCGAACCGAGAACCGCCATCGCGTCTTTTGTCATTGAAGGTGTCGATCCGGCGGAGACGGCTTTCATTCTGGATCAACAATTTGGTATTGCCGTGCGTGCAGGGTTCCATTGTACGCCTTTGGGCCACGAAGCGGCAGGAACGACGGAAACGGGTGCAGTTCGTGCAAGCCCGGGATATTTCACAACAGATTCGGAAATCGTATCTTTAGTTGCTGCAGTAGAGGAAATAAGCCGGGCATTTCGATAAAAATGGATGCAGCAATGACACAGGGGAGAAGATGAGGTCATGACAGGTTGGAGCGATGAAATTGCCATGGCAGTTGCAGCCGGGGAAGGACTGCTGCTCCTGGGTTTGTTTATCTGGATTGCCGTATTGACCGGCAAATTGCGCAAACTAAGACGGGCCCATGACAAAATGATCGGAGATACCGGTGTGCCGGAACTGGAAAATGTGCTCCATCAAATCCATGAACAATTGGCCGGACTGGAACGCGACAAAAACCGGCATGCTGCCGCCCTGAAACAATTGGAACATCGTTTGGCTGCCATGAAAGGCAATGTTGGCGTACACCGGTTTAATGCTTTTTCGGATACAGGAAGCGATCTCAGTTTTTCGGTCGCATTCGTCAATGATGCACAGGATGGCGTCGTGATTACAGGGATTCACGGCAGGGAACAGACGTTCCTGTACGCCAAGCCGATCGACAAGGGCCAGTCTGCGTATATGCTGTCTCCGGAAGAAAAAACAGCCATCAATCTGGCATTGCAAAAGGAATAGGTTCACCACGCACTTGATGGATGGCTTTGCGCAAAGTCAATGCAATCATATCCGCCATTTTCATGACCAGATTCAATCGCGTGTTCTGCAACACGAAATATTCCATGAAGCCGCCAACATTGACGATACCCGTAATATGAATGTCGCCGACGGGAGGCAGCTCTTTATTGACGCCGGCACCGGGACGAACGGGGCCTGCGCCGAGCTGGATGCATCCGACACTGGATACTTGTCCCAAACAGGCGTCAACCGCAATGACATAGGGCAGAGTGGATGAACGCGCGATTTTTTGCAGCGTATCGTTCAGATTCATGGCGTGCACGGGTTCGTCCAGCGTGCCATACAGATCAAAGTGCGGACTTGCTTCACGAAAAAGCGAACTGCCGACCAGCGGTCCAAGTGCATCGCCGGTGGAACGATCGGTGCCGACACAAACGACAACGATGCGCCGATCCAGTGAAACGGGTTCCAGGTACAAGATCAACTGGCGGGTAAGACGATCCAATACGGCAGGATCGTTATAGGGAATTTTCAAAGGTAACGCGGCTGTTTCCGTTCTCGTACGTTGCCGTTTGTCCCAAAAACCGCTCATGTAATCGTTCCGCCTCCTCTCAACACTGTTAATAGTATATGGACGGGAGTTCCCTTTTATACTCGCCGGAGGGAGGATTTTGATCCAATGTGGCCTCTACTAATCGCGTTCGATTCCACCCAGCAGGCATTGCGTGCCGAGATGTTGCTGGAATACGCCGGAATCGAGATCGACATCCGTCCGACACCCAAAGAAATCACGGCGGGATGCGCCCTGTCCATCGAATTTCCGGAGGATGGGCTAAATGAAGTGCGAAGCATTATCGCAAACGAACATGTTGAAATCCGGGGGTTGTTTCGGCTAACGGACACAGGTTACGTAGAAATTGAAGTTTGATAAAGTAATAGGAGAAGCGGCGTTCATGGAGGAATGATCGGATGGAAGTGTGGCAGCAATTTCTTGACGAAGTGAAATTGAAATTGCAGGACACGCAGATGTGGCATGATGCAGCGATCCTGGTTGGCCGCATCGTGCTGATTCTCGTGGCGAGTCGCATCGTGTTGATGTTGGCCAGACGGATCATCGACCGGATGACAGCCGAACGCAACCGGCTCAAGCTGCGTTCCAGGCGCGTTCAAACGGTAGGCAAACTGATCAAAAATACGGTCGGATATGCCATTCATTTTATCGCCATCCTGCTCATTCTCGGAGAATTCAACATCAATCTGGCACCATTGCTGGCCGGAGCCGGGATCGTCGGTCTGGCAATCGGATTTGGTGCGCAAAGTTTGGTCAAGGACATCATCTCCGGATTTTTCATTATTCTGGAGGATCATTTCTCGGTTGGTGATGTGATCGAAACAGGGAAATACAAAGGCACTGTCGAAATGATCGGTTTGCGCACGACTCGCATCAAGAGCTGGACGGGGGAAGTGTATATCGTGCCCAACGGTTCCATCAATGACGTGACCAATCATTCCCTGAACAATTCGCTTGCGGTCATCGATGTTCCCGTTGCTTCGACGGACAGCATCGAATCGGTTACGAAGATGATCGAAAGCGTTTTGAACAAATACGAAGACAGCAATCTGGTCAAACCGCCCGAACTGCTGGGCGTCCATTCCATCGGGGCCGAAAATGTCATCTATCGCATCGTGGCGGAATGCCGGCCCAATACGCAATCGTCCGTTGCCAGGAAAATCAATGCAGCCATCAAACTGGCGTTTGAGACTGATCGCAATCCGAGATTTTACCGGATAGAAGAGCAACATATGGCGGGGGGATGAAAAATGGAACGAAAAGTGTTTCAGCTTGGGGATATTGTCCAAATGAAAAAGCCGCATCCATGTGGAACAAACGAAATGGAAGTCATCCGCATGGGCATGGACATCCGCATCAAATGCGTCCATTGCAAACACAGCATTCTGCTGCCGCGCGCCAAATTCGAGAAAAACATGAAAAAAGTGCTCCGTTCCGTCTCCGCATCGCAAGAGCGGACAGATCCGGCCGGCGCGGATTGAAAGTTGCTTTCAGCAACTTTCTGTTGCGTTGGTGTTGGAAATGTGTTATGATTTCTCTTGCTGTGGAGAGGTACCCAAGTGGTCCAAGGGGGTTGACTCGAAATCAACTAGGCGTCGCAAGGCGTGCGTGGGTTCGAATCCCACCCTCTCCGCCACCAACCGATTCCGGTGAATTACTTGACCAAGAGATCGAACCTCTCTTGCCGCTGCATCGGCAAGGGAGGTTTTTTGATTGCGTAGCTGCGGCCCAGAACATGAACGGACAAAAAAGTCCTTCCCCATTCAGGTTAAGGAAGGACTTTTTTGGGCGGCGGTTGTACAATCCCGGAAAATCGGTCTCCAATCGTTGCTGAAGCAATTCAGCGCTTCGGTCGGATCAGCCTGCGGGATGCAGCGAATGTCTGCGTCGCGAGGCTTCTGACAATCCTACTCCGAGTGGAACGCATTCCATGGGGTACTGCTCACCTTGTCCAAGGGAACCTCACCTCTGAGCCGCCAAACATAATTTGCATCGTATGGCCGAAATTTATGCACGAAACAATGAATGGTTGCATGATTTTCGATTGACCAGAAACAAGAAGTGTGATAGAGTATTTAGGCGTGCTGTCTGCATGCATATCCTTGTTCCCCGGCCGAACATCCCGTTGTTCGGTTTGCAAAGCGGGGGGCCACAGACCAAAAGGAGGTGAACGGAAGATGCGCAACTATGAGTTGATGTACATCATCCGTCCCGACGTGGAAGCCGAAGCCGTCCAAGCCATCACGGAAAAATTCCAGGCCATCATCGCAAACGGCGGCGAACTCATCAAGCAGGACATCCTGGGCAAGAGACGTCTCGCTTATGAGATCAAAAAGCTTCGCGAAGGTACGTATGTGCTCGTAAAATTTGCAGCCCCGACTACCGTTGTTTCGGAACTTGACCGGGTGCTGAGAATTACGGACGAAGTCCTGCGCTACTTGATTACGAAAGACGTTGCCAGCGAATAAGCTGACAAGACATGCCTGTTGACCGTCGAGTACGGGGGAGGGAACGTACCATGTTGAATCGGGTCATACTGATCGGACGTCTGACCAAAGACCCCGAACTTCGTTATACGCCTTCTGGTGTAGCTGTGGCACAGTTCACACTGGCGGTGGATCGCCCGTTTTCCCGGGATCAGGGGGAACGCGAGACCGATTTCATTCCGATCGTGACCTGGCGACAGTTGGCGGAGACTTGCGCCAATTATCTTCGCAAAGGGAGATTGGCTGCGGTCGAAGGTCGTATTCAGGTGCGCAACTATGAAAACAATGAAGGCCGTCGCGTCTATGTGACGGAAGTGATTGCCGATAATGTACGTTTCCTGGAATCGCCGAACCGTGACAATAGCGGCGGTACGGGCAGAGACGAATACGCCGGATTCGGCAACAACACCGGCGGCTATGGTGGAGCCAGCCGCAATGCGGGCTCCAAGAGCAATATTGATCCATTTGCCGACGATGGTCGGCCGATCGATATATCGGATGATGATTTGCCATTCTGAACGGAAAGGAAGGATAATCGATGAGCGAACAACAACAGGCGGCGGCATCCGCAGCGCGTGAAGATCGCGGTGCCCGCGCTTCCCGCGAAGGCGGCGAACAACGCGAACCCCGCAAATTCCGCCGCGGCCGCAATAAACGCCGCAAAGTGTGCTACTTTACGGTCAACAAAATCCAGCATATCGATTACAAAGATCTCGATCTGCTGCGCAAGTTCATCAGCGAACGCGGCAAAATCCTGCCGCGCCGCGTGACGGGCACGAAAGCCAAATATCAGCGCATGCTGACGGTAGCCATCAAGCGTGCACGCCAAATGGCACTGTTGCCGTATACAACCGAGTAACGGAAATGCGCAAGAAAAAACGGTCGCACAGATACAAATTCCTGTGCGACCGTTTTTTTTTCAAGCAACGGACAAGCGGCCCCGTTCTTTCAAACGTCTCCGTTTCATCTAGCGTCCCTGTTTATCCATTGTTCGTACCACTTCTGCATTTCTCCGGTTGGCGTCGTCCCGAGTGATTCTTTCAGCATGGCAACGAATTGGCGGTAATGCTGTTCGACGGCAGCGCGGTCCCCAAGTTCAGCATAGATTTGAATCAGCGTCCAATCGTTATATTCGTTAAAAGGGTATAGTTTCTGGATTTTCAGGTGCACGCCTGCCGCATCCAGCAACCGTCTGTGATTCCGCAAGTATTGGGCCAGGCGCAGGGCATGCTGATACCAGAGCGTCCGCAGGCGATTTTTTTCGATTTCCGCCCAGGGATAGTCGTGCTCCGCCAAATAGTCGCCCCGGTACATATCCAATAGATTCATGTGCAAAGATAGCGTGCTGTCCGAAAGTTCAGGTGCAGCAGCAAGTCTGTTCTCCCATTCTTCGGCTTCAATCACCGCATTGCCCAGGTGGATCACATAACCGTCACCGGAGCTTTTGATCAGGAACGGATAACCTGCGGATTCAAAAGCTTTGCGCAGCTGATAGGTGGTCGTGTAGAGCAAAGAGAACGCCTTTTTGGTATCCATATAGGGCCAGAGCATTTCGAGCAATACATCCTTGCGGACAGGCTGTTGTCTGCGATAGACCAAGTAGGCAAACAATTCCCTCGCTTTGGCCGTGCGCCAATGGAATGGTTCAGCGTTGCCGCGTTCGATGGTCAGCTGATTGAAATTGCGAATGATGATCGGATCGGAAGAAAGGGGTGGTCCCGAAGGTCGCGTCTCCTTCAATATCCGCTCTACCGTCCTGGCCAATCGCGCCGTATTAAGCGGCTTGAGCAAATAATCGAGCGCATTGAGTTCGAAAGCTTTGACGGCATATTCCTCATATGCCGTCACAAATATGATCTCGATTGCCGAATCGAATTGCAAAATTTGTTCGGCCGCCTCCAGCCCGTTCAGATTCGGCATTTCAATATCGATAAAAACGACATTCGGCCGTGTCAGCGGCAAGTCGGCAATCGCTTTTGCGGGATCGTCATAGCAAGCCACGATCCGGAGTCCGTCAAATTTGCCGATTTGCCGTTCCAGATCCCGAAGGGCCAGCGGTTCATCGTCTATGAGGATGACTTTCAAACGATTTGTCCTCCTGTCACCGGTATTTTGAACGTTATGGTTGTTCCGCCCGGCAGGCCGCTCTGGATGCACAATCCGGTGCCGCTTGCCTGTCTGAGTTTCCGTTCGATGTGGGACAGATTGCCGAAACGATGGGAATCGGCATCCATGCAAGGAACGCCATTATCATGGATGCGAATGATGCAGTATCCATGTTCGGCAAGAGCGGACAACTCCAGCCGTCCCCCCTGTTGTCGCAGAAACAGTCTGTGCTGAATCGCATGTTGGACCAACGTCTGAATCGTGAACGGAGGAATCGGTACATGATCTATATCATCACTTATTTTCATGCAAATTTGCAAGCGGGGACCAAACCTGATTTTTTCAATAGCCAGATAAGCTTTGACCAATTGGAGTTCCTGGTCCAGCGATGAAAGCGTCATCGTACCGGCAAAGCGAAACAATCCACGCAAATATTCTCCCAATGATTCGATTAATTTGCGCATGGCTGAAGGATCTTCCTCGTTGAGGGCGGCAATGGCGGAAAGTGTGTTATACAAAAAATGCGGATTGAGCTTGGGATGCCAGTAATCCATCTCCGACCGGACAAATTCGGTTGCGGAATTCCTGAGATGCAGCAGTTGCCCTACGCGGAACAGCAGGTCCGCAGGACAAAATGCCAGTGGCAACACCTCATTTGCACCGGCAGCCAGTGCGAGGTCATCCAGTGAGGTCGAATCAAATTCAGAAAGGATGAGAACGGGCAGCTCAATCAGCGAAAAGGCAGTGCGGATTTCCTGGCATTGCCGGATGCCGGTTCGCTGCGGAAGCCGTTCCGAAATGATCACGATATCATAGTCGCGCAGCAGAGCGAGATTGTGCGGCCACGCAGGGACGGTATCAACCGGTTCGGCAACATGGCCATTTTCCCGCAACAGACTGATGATGAACGAACGGCTGGTCCATACATCATCCATCACCAGAATCCGGCCCCCTCCAGCAGGGCTCAAAATGGGGATCACTCCTTCAGGATTCACCAAGAATGCTTGATACCAGTATACACAAAAAATGTGGACAATTTTTGAACAAGCGGGCCGGATGCAACAATCGCCTTCGACAGGAACCGAGGATGCGCTTGCGGTTTCTCATGCTATAATGGATGTGGGAGGCCGAACGGGATGGTTGTGTGAACATAAGGAGAGATAGAAAATGAATATTGCGTTTTTTCTTTTGCCCAAGCAGGAAGTGGTTAGTGTCACCGAACATGCAACCCTGCGACAGACGCTGGAGCGCATGGAACATCATCGATATACAGCCGTACCTGTCCTTAGCGAATCGGGCGAATATCGGGCAACCGTGACGGAAGGCGATTTGCTGTGGTTCCTGAAAAACCGTCCGTCATTGACGTTCGATCAGTTGCACCGCGTATCCCTGTCGGAAGTGCCGATGAAGACGACCAACAAGCCCGTACGGATCGATGCGGAAATGGTCGACCTCATTACGTTGGCCAAAACCCAGAACTTTGTCCCTGTGGTGGACGACAAGCAGCATTTTATCGGGATTGTCCGGAGAAGCGATATTATCGACTACTGCGAAAAATTGCTCGTGTCGGCGGATAAGCGAATGACGCGGGAAGCCTAGCCAGAAAGAGAAAATGGGCATGCCATGCGCAACACCCGGTGATCCTGCTTCCGGGTGTTCTTTATTGCAGAATACTGCCGATTTTGTCGCTGGGCTATTTCAAACAATTTTATGATATAATGAACCTTGCATCTTTCAGGGACCTCTTCAATGCAATGCAGTAGCCAGCTTGTATCAACAATCGGCTAGAGGTGACATGGTTGGACAACCGAATGAAGCCGATGATCTGGAGCATCGCGGCGATCATCCTGATATTTTCAATATTGACACCATTGGGCATAATCACGATCTTTGCACTGATGGTGCCCTTTGCCGTTCTATTTGTCATGCTCAGTCCGGGCGTATTTGCCGGATATGCTGCAGGCATTTGTGCGGTTGTCTTTGTGCTGGGCAGCCTGATCGAGCCCATGCTGTTGCCGTTGATGCTGTTTTTCATGATCCCTGCGATTGTGATGGGTTATTGTTACAAAAAGAAAAAACCGGCGCGTACCGCGCTGCTGGCGGGATTTGTGACCATTCTCGCCCAACTGCTCATGCAAATCGTATTGTTGTCGCTGGTACTGGAGATCAATCTTTCAAAAGGATTGACCGACATGTTCCAGTCGCAATTGCAGCAATTCGAAATGTCCGGTCTGCTGAATGCCGGATGGGCCGAACAGGTGGCGGAATCGCTTGCTAATTCCTTTGTAACCATGTTGCCTTCATTGCTGCTGCTGACCGCATTGGTGTTTGCTGCCGTCTCCCATGCGCTGTCGCGGCGAATGTTGCTTGGCAACGGCATCGAGGTGCCGGGTCTGCCTCCCGCCAAAACCTGGATGCTGCCCCGCAGTCTTGTCTGGTACTATCTGGTTGCCTGGATCATCTCCCTGGTGGTACCGGCGGAAGGTGCTGAAACGTGGATTGTGATCGGTGCCAACTTGATGTATGTCTTGCAGCTTGCCTTTACGGTACAAGGTGTCGCGTTTTTCTACTTCCTGGCCGATGTCAAACGCTGGTCCAGGGCCGTTCCCGCCGTGTTTGCGGTGCTGGCCGCCCTGTTTCATGCGGTTCTTCCTATATTCCTCATTGGTCTGATTGACGTAGCTTTCCCGCTGCGGAATCGATTATCGAAATAAGGTACGGGAGCGAAACGATACGATGCCCAAGTTTCTTGTGAATCGATGGCATGGCATGCATGTAGTCTGGGCGCTGGTCCTGATCTTTGCGTTGACAGTGGTGCTGACCTGGTTTAACTGGGTGCTCGGTCTGATCGGACTGGTGCTCGGCGGAATCGTCGGCATATTTGGTGTCCTGGCCGAACGTTCATTCCGGAAAGAACTGAATGAATATGTGCTGACGTTGAGCTATCGGATGAAAGGAGCCGGTCACGATGTGCTCAACCGACTTTCGTTCGGCGTTATCCTGTATAATGAAGAGAAGGAAGTCGAGTGGCACAACGCTTATGTCGGCAAGATTCTGTCACGAAACAATGTGGTGGGCGAGACGGTCGGTCAATTGTTCCCCGTGTTCCAGCAAATCAGGGAAAAAGACAGGGACAAACAGGAGATATCGCTTGTCGAAACGTCAATCGGCGGTCGCATCTATGAACTGGAATGCCGTCCCAAAGAACGCATCGTTTATGTGCGCGACTTGACGGAAATGTGGACGCTCAAAAAGCGTTACGAAGAAGAGAAACTTGCGCTGGGCATCGTCATGATGGACAACTTGGAAGAAGTCGCCCAGGGGATGGATGAACAGCAGCGGGCGCTCATGTTGTCCAAGGTTACACGTGAAATCAACGAATGGGCGCTGAAATACGGACTGTTGCTGCGCCGGCTTTCCTCGGACAAATATCTGGTGATTACCAATCTGGGCGCGCTCAAGCAGCTGGAGCAGTCCAGGTTTGAACTGCTGGACGAAGTCCGGGAAATTACGATGGATTTGAAGCTGCCGATGACGCTTAGCATCGGGTTTGCTTCCGGCAACGACAACGTAATCGAACTGGGGCATCTGGTGCAAAGCAGCCTGGACATTGCCCTGGGACGCGGAGGCGACCAGGCGGTCGTCAAGGTCGGGGAGCGGCAAAGCTTCTACGGCGGCAAGAGCAATGCTCTGGAGAAGCGCACGCGGGTCCGGGCGAGGGTCATCGCGCATGCTTTGCGCGATCTGATGAAGGAAAGCGACAATATCATCATCATGGGACACAAGATGCCTGACATGGATTCGGTGGGCGCCGGCGTCGGCGTCCTCAAGGCAGCGCAACTGCAAGGCAAGGAAGCCTATCTCGTGCTGGAGGGCGTCAATCCGGCCATTCAGCCCATGATCGAAATGCTCAAGGAAGACGACAAGCTCTATCGCAGAATCGTAACGCCGGACCAGGCGCTCGGACTGGTCACCAAACGCACGCTGTCCGTTGTCGTCGATACGCATCGCGAGACCATGGTGGCGGAACCGCGACTGCTGCAGCAGACAGACCGGATTGTCATCATCGACCATCATCGCCGCGGTGAGGAATTTATTGAAGAAGCCGTACTGATTTATATGGAACCCTATGCATCTTCCACATGCGAACTTGTCACGGAACTGCTGCAGTACATTCATGACCGTGTGGTACTGGATGTGCGGGAAGCGACCGCGCTCCTGGCCGGCATTACGGTCGACACGAAGAGTTTCTCGCTGCGGACCGGCGCCCGAACGTTCGAGGCCGCTTCGTTCCTGCGCCGCAATGGCGCGGATTCGGCACTGATCCAGCGCATGCTGAAAGAAGACCTGGATGAATATATCCGCAAGGCGGAAATCATTCGGCATGCGGTCATCATTCATGACCATGTGGCGATTGCCGTATACGATTCCGGAAAACAGATTCCGCAATTGCTGATTGCGCAGGCGGCCGACACGCTGCTCAACATGACAGGCATCAAGGCGTCGTTTGTCGTTGCGCAGCGAACGGATGGCCTGGTGGGCATCAGTGCGCGATCGCTTGGGCAAATCAACGTGCAGGTCGTCATGGAACGGTTGGGCGGCGGCGGCCATCTGTCCAACGCAGCCGCGCAAGTACAGGGCACCGTGGCCGAAGTCGCTGGCAAGTTGAAAAAAATCCTGAAGGAAATTGATGAGGAAGAGGGGTTATTGGAATGAAGGTCATTTTCCTGCAAGATGTAAAAGGCCAGGGTAAAAAGGGCGAAATCAAGGATGTATCGGAAGGATACGCGCGCAATTTCCTGTTGCCCCGCGGACTCGTGCAAATCGCGACGGCAGGTGCGACAAAATCGCTCGAGCAAATTCAGGCTGCCGAAGAAAAACGAAAGGAAAGGGAAAAACAGGAGGCCCAGGCGCTGGCTGCAAGGCTGTCGGAAATGACCATCGTCATCAAGGCGAAGGCGGGCGAAGGCGGACGGTTGTTCGGCGCCATTACAAGCAAGCAGATTGCCGAAACGCTGGAAAAGCAAAATATCAAGATCGACAAGCGCAAAATCGAGCTGGATGAACCGATTCGCTCGCTGGGCGTGACCAAAGTGCAGTTGAAACTGCATCCGGACGTGAGGGGAACCCTGAACGTGCAGGTAGTGGAGGAATGATCCCATGGATCCGAATGCGGAAGCACTGACGCTGGGACGCGTGCCGCCGCAAAACCTGGAAGCCGAACAGGCAGTGCTGGGCGCCATATTGCTGGAAGCGGAAGCGCTTATTACGGTGATGGAGCGGCTGCGTACAGAGGATTTCTACAGCATTGCGCATCAACGGATTTTTGACGCGCTTGTGGAACTGAATGAAGAAAACAAGCCGCTGGATTTCGTGACGCTGGTTTCCAGACTGCAAGATCGCGGAGAACTGGAAGAAGTCGGCGGTATCGGCTATCTCGCCAAACTTACGGGGGCCGTGCCCACGGCGGCCAATGTGGATTATTACGCGCAAATCGTCGAGGAGAAGTCGATGTTGCGCCGCCTGATCCGCACGGCGACGCAGATCGTGTCCAGCGGATATGCCGAAGCAGACGACGTCAATGCGCTGCTGAACGATGCCGAGCAGCGCATTATGGAACTGTCCAACCGCCGCGCTGCCCACGGATTCGTCAGCATCCGGGATGTGCTGATGGAAGTTTTCGAACGGGTCGAACACCTGTACAACCACAAAGGCGGCGTTACCGGCATTCCATCCGGTTTTCCCGACCTCGACAAGATGACCTCCGGATTCCAGCGCAGCGACCTCATCATTGTGGCGGCGCGACCTTCCGTCGGCAAGACGGCATTTGCCCTGAATATCGCGCAGAACGTTGCCGTAAGGGCCGGGGAGACGGTGGCGATTTTCAGTCTGGAAATGTCGGCTGCCCAGCTCGTGCAGCGCATGATATGTGCAGAGTCCAACGTGGATGCCGGACGGATGCGAACGGGATTTCTGGAAGGCGATGATTGGGAAAAACTATCCATGGCCATCGGTTCGTTGTCCGAGGCGCAGATCTACATCGATGATACGCCGGGCATTACCGTCGCGGATATCCGGGCCAAATGCCGCCGGCTGAAAAAAGAAAAAGGCCTTGGCATGATCGTGATCGATTATTTGCAGCTCATCCAGGGGCGGGGCAAATTCGGTGAGAACCGGCAGCAGGAAGTTTCGGAAATTTCCCGTACGCTCAAACAAATCGCCCGCGAGCTGGAAGTGCCCGTGATCGCACTGTCGCAGTTGTCCCGCAGCGTTGAACAGCGGCAGGACAAGCGTCCGCTCATGAGCGATTTGCGGGAATCCGGCTCCATCGAACAGGATGCCGACATCGTGTCGTTCCTGTACCGGGACGACTATTATGACAAAGAATCCGAGAAAAAAAATATTATCGAAATCATCATTGCCAAACAGCGGAACGGTCCGGTCGGCACGGTGGAGCTTGTATTCCTGAAGCAGTTCAACAAGTTTGTCAGCCTGGACCGGCAGCATGCATAAAGGTTAGTTTCTGGCAAAAACCGAACAATAATTATAAGTATATTGAAAATGTTCGTTTATTCGTTGACTTCATTCGGGGCAATTGATAAACTAATCATGCCCCTTGCTGAAAAATGGCACGGGGCATGAATATGCCTGCGGTGTTGAAGAGCCGCGGACGGAGGGATGGCCTTGTCTACAGTCGTCGTTGTAGGGACACAATGGGGGGACGAAGGAAAAGGTAAAATTACGGACTTTCTCGCGGAGAAAGCCGACGTCGTCGCCCGATATCAAGGCGGTAACAATGCAGGACACACCATTTTGATCCAGAACAAAAAATACAAATTGACAATGATACCTTCCGGCATTTTCAACGAGAACAAGCTGAACGTGATCGGCAACGGCATGGTCATCAATCCGGCTGCCCTGCTGGAAGAGATTCAATATATTCGCGACAACGGTTTTTCGACGGACAATTTGAAAATCAGCGATCGCGCCCATATCATCATGCCTTATCATCTGGTGCTCGATGCGCTGGAAGAAGACCGCAAGGCCGACAACAAGATCGGCACGACGCGCAAGGGCATCGGTCCGGCTTATATGGACAAGGCTGCGCGCAACGGCATCCGGATGGCCGACCTGATGGATGCGGAAGTGTTTGAGGAAAAAGCCCGGCAGATGATTGCGGACAAAAATCAGATCATTGCGCAAGTCTATGGCGGGGAACCGCTGGATGCGGATTCGATCATCCGAGAATATCTGTCCTATGCCGAGCAGTTGCGCCCTTACGTGACCGATACGTCGGTCGTGCTGAACGACGCCATCGATGCGGGCAAAAAAGTGCTGTTCGAAGGTGCGCAAGGGGTTATGCTCGATATCGACCAGGGCACCTATCCGTTTGTGACGAGTTCCAATCCTTCGGCAGGCGGCGTTTGCATCGGTTCGGGCGTGGGGCCGTCCAAAATCAAGCAGGTCATCGGCGTGGCCAAAGCTTACACTACACGTGTCGGTGACGGGCCGTTCCCGACTGAATTGCATGATGAGCTCGGCCAATGGATTCGCGACAAAGGAAACGAGTACGGTACCGTGACGGGACGGCCAAGACGTGTGGGCTGGTTTGATTCGGTCGTTGTCCGCCATGCGCGCCGTGTCAGCGGCATTACCGGGCTGTCGCTCAACTCGCTGGACGTATTGACGGGCCTGGAAAAGGTGAAAATTTGTACGGCCTACCGCTATCGCGGTGAACTGATCACGCATTATCCGGCCAATTTGCGCGTTCTCGCCGAGTGCGAGGCGGTATACGAAGAATTGCCGGGTTGGAGCGAAGATATTTCCGGAGCCAAGACACTGGAAGATTTGCCGCCGACGACTCGCCGTTTCGTGGAACGGGTGTCGGAGCTGACCGGCATACCGATTGCGATCTTCTCCGTCGGGCGCAATCGTGACCAGACGAATCAGGTAGCCGAAATCTATTGATCATGAATGTATTTGCCAGGGGCATATCGGGGGTTGTTCACACCTCGGGGATGCGCCCTGGTTTTTTTTCGTATATCCGGCAAACGGTTGATATCTGAAAATGCGGCAATTGGATAAGCGATTATACGGTTAGATTTGTGAGTTTTGTCCATACTGAAAGCTATAGCAACGCTATGGAATTCAGGAGGATCATATGATGTTGAGATGGATTGGTTGGGCGGTCAAAACGGTGGCTACAGCGTTGCTGCTCAGTTTTCTGTGTATTTGGACGACAGGCTATATTGTCAATAGTTATATGGAAACTTTGCTGAAACAACTGAACTTGCCGCTTCAGGTGCAGCCATTTGCTTTGTCCGGTGTTTGGGGGAAGCTGTGGGGCGCAAGTCCGGTTTCCGGAACGTCAGGAGAATCGGCTTCTGGCAATTGGTCCGGAGAATCGGCATCGGACGATCGGGATGACGGAGTGGAAGCAACGGAACGGGATGCCGGGCCATCGTCAGCCGCTCGTTCCCGGACGACCGATCGGACCATGGCAGGAACGGATGCCATGCGCACCGATGCAGGCAGAATGGCCGCTGAAGCAAGCGAAATGGGCGAAGAAGAAGCGGAAGAAATATCGCGTAATGGCGATGCATGGGGCATGCTGGATGATCATGGCGACGACGCGTCCGTGCTGGATCATTCGATCCCGCCGATTGGCGGCAATGCGTCAAGTGTGCCTGAAATGACATCGGAGCAGCGGCAATTGCTGAAGACGGTCATGTCGAAGCTGAACGGGGAGCAACTGGCACAATTGGCGCAGTATCTGGAGGACGGGATTACCGAATCCGAATTGGCGGACGTGGGTGAGCTATTGGCGCCGATTTTGACCGAAACGGAATACATGCAGATCATGGAGCTGTTTCATCCGGTCAGGGCGACGATAGCCAGTGAAACAGAGTAACGACAGCCATCGAAAAAGAGTAAAGATGGCCTTATGGCCATTAAAAAGCATGCAAAAAGTTCGAGATTAAGAAATTTTCATTTCCAGGCTGCAACACTTTCGGACAACATGGCAAAACATGAGAGAAAACGCGTCGTATCAACGGTTTTTCCAAATGATAAAATTATTAATTAACGTCGTTACGAAGGGGTTCGAACGGCGTTTTTTTACATTATCTCCCATTGAGCCGTCTGATTGGCCTTTTGAACTCCGTATAGATATGTTAAAGTAATATTCGGGCTTGGCAGAGTATGGGAAAATCGAACTGGATATCTGGATGTAATAGTACGTTTGTCATAGACTGCATGCGGTGTGAAAGCTTAATAATATCTTTTGCAGAAGGAGAAGATCATGGCCGTTTTCAGGGGAACAGATCGGATCCGGAAAGCGATAGTTGCCATCAAGAACAGTTTCCGGTTCATTCGGTCTATCAGCTTGAAAGGAATAACAATTGTTGACAAGAAACTGATGCCTCAAACCATGAAATTTGCAAGAAACTATAAAGGTCCGATTGCCGCTACGGTGATTGCCGCCATCGGGGTTGCAGCCGTAGCCGTCGGCAGCCAGCAATACGTTCAGGCCAATATGACGGATTATTACCGGGTATACGTCAAAGGCATACCGGTCGGAGAAATCAGTTCGAGCGCCAGGGTGGACCAGTGGCTGGCGAACAAGGCTATCGAACTGAAGCAGGCGAAGACGCCGGTATTGTATGCGCTGGATGACAACCAGATCACCTACGAGCCGGAGAGAGCCTACAAGTTCGTGCCCGATGACGATGCGACGCTGGCGGCTGTGGCGCAGCGGGTGTCCATGCATCCGATCGGCGTGGAGATCAAGGTTGACGGCCAGGTCGTCGGCGTTGTCAGGGATCAGGCGACCGCAAACGCATTGCTGGAACGGATCAAAAATCATTATATACCGGAAGATGCTGCGCAAGTGGTGCAAGTGTCCGCTACCCAATCGGCGAAGCCGCGGATACAGACGCTGGCTTTTACGGCATCATCGGCAACGGCGGCGGAACCGGCGAGTACCGCTGCGGAGGATGGTCCGACGCATGTGGTCAAATCCGTACAGTTCGTTGAACCGGTCAAGACGACAAGCGTAAGATTGGCAGAGCCGGAAATCTCCGACCCGGAAACGCTGTTCCAGAAACTGACGGGCAGCGGTCAAGAATCGGCGGCACCGATACTGAACGTCCGCACGGTGGAAGAACTGGTCAAGACGGAGTCGATCGAGCCTGACGTCGAATACCAGAAGAGCGACGAAATGCGCAAAGGCACTTCAAAAGTGCTGCGAAACGGCGTCGCAGGCGAAAAGCTGGTTACGTACAAGATTACGAAGCTGAATGGCGAAGTTCAGGAAGAAGAAGTGATCGACACCAAAGTTACGCGCGAACCCATTTCCAAAATTGTCGTCCAGGGGACAAAGGTGATCGCGGGCACCGGTTCCGGCAAGTTCTCCTGGCCCGTATCCGGATACCGGATCACAAGCAAGATGGGCAAGCGCTGGGGCAGAATGCACAACGGGATCGACCTGATCGGCCGAAGCAATATCATGGCTGCCGACAACGGCGTTGTAGAATTCGCCGCATACAAGTCCGGAACGGGAAACACGGTGATCATCGATCACAAGAACGGATACAAGACGCTCTACGGACATTTGAAGAGCTTCAATGTCAAAAAGGGACAGACCGTACAGAAAGGCGATTCGCTCGGCGTCATGGGAAGCACGGGCAACTCGACCGGCACGCATCTTCATTTCGAGATTCATTACAAAGGGAAAATACTGAACCCGCTGGATTACTTATAAGCGGTGAATGATTTATAGGCATATTGAATATCCACTCATAAGAACGCGCGAGACAGGGTGCTGAATGGCATCTCAAGTCTCGCGTTTTTTGTACTTCCCCGGCGATTGGTTCATGGGCTGCCTCGCACACCCCCTGCCCTTTCGGGGCACCTTGCACAGTTCCTCTGTCGTGGTCAATCGATATCGTTGCAGTTATTCGGTAACTTCGTAGTCAATCGGTATGGTTGCGTTATTCAGTAGTGTGGAAGTCATTCGATATGGTCGTGGTCTGTACGTGGTCATTTTTGTCCATTAAACGTCCAAACGGTCAATTTTCATTTTGTAATGGACATGAATGACCGTCAGAATCCGAATTGGCCCATTTTTTTGAGGAAATCGGCGCTAATGGACATTATTGACACTAGCATTGCATCAAACCTGACATGAGAAATTTTGTATGTAGATATTCCTATATCTGTTATTTGATATCGAATTTTTCTGTTCACCCATAAAAAAATCTCCTATTGTTAAGGGGTAAGCACATGT
>Ga0310835_100289_pt1 | contig 34659 bp, 24 predicted proteins | sample SM_ome_3_FD_201308 | JGI IMG/M metagenome (GOLD analysis project Ga0310835, IMG submission 201308) | Sorghum-adapted microbial communities enriched on stacked mutant (SM) sorghum from Joint BioEnergy Institute, Emeryville, California... ...
AAGCCGTCCACCGAACCGTTGTTGCCGCGAATGTCGTAAGCCGGGAACGTGCAGTAGGCGCACTTCGTCGGGCAGAACGGGATCCCGATGTAGATGCTGACCTCGCCGTCCAGCCGGAACAGGTCCGGAAGCACCGTCAGCTGCCGCTCGGCCACCTGGCTGAGCAGCTTCACCTTGCCCGAAGTAACGAGGTATTCCTCCTCCAGGATGCGCTCCGCCTCGGCCTTGTCGTGCTCCATGAGCAGATTGTGCATCAGCTTCGTTGGCCGAACGCCGGTCAGGACTCCCCATGGCTGCTCAAGTCCCGTCGCTTCCCTGAGCAACCCGAGCACGCATTTGAGCACCGCACGTCGCACCGCATGTCGCCTCTCTCCGTCGTCCTGCCCACCCTGAACGGCGATCGCTCCCTGCACCTCGCCGCCATCATATCGATATTTGCCGCGGATCTCCTCACGCTCTCGCGCCGGGACCAGCTCGAGCGACAGGACGGCATCCGCCTGCGCTTCGCTGTCGGTTGTCACTTCCACCTGCTCATGGAAGGCGCGCAGCAAATTGAACAATTCCGTCTGATAATCCTCAAATCCCTTTCTCTCGATCCGCACGATCATCGTCATTCAACCTCTTTTCATGAACCCCTGAATACTTGCCGGCCCGGATTCACACCCGGACGATGCAACAGCGAAGCAAGGCCGAACCGCCGGATTCGCCCCGCAGCGTCTGTCATTCCACGCCCCGTTTGACACCCGGCGACGTTCCATCGGTCAACCAGACCAACGACATTGTACCACAACGCTGGCGCTTGGGATACACCGCTTTGCCGGCGGTTGGTCCCGTAGCCTGTGCCATCGCTGGAAGACCCGGCCCCGCTGCTCTTCACAAGGGCTGGAAACAACTACATGACCAATATCGCCATTTTCTATGTTAAGCTGATAATGTCTTGAATTTGCTGCATGCAGGTTCAAAATATGCAAGAAGGAGGAAAAGCATGAAAAAGATCCTGGCTGTCATGATGGCGATTGCGCTGACCTTGACGTTTGTGAGCCCTGCGTATGCGGCGACCAGCAAGGCGGATGCCGTCATCCAGACAGCGAAGTCTTTGATCGGACGCGCTGAGTATGATTTCGGGACCCGCGACACCAAGAACCTGATCTTCGACTGCTCGTCGTTCACCCAGTATGTGTTCGCGAAGCACGGCGTCGATCTCAAATGGGGTACCCGCTATCAGAAAAATGCAGGCAAGTACGTGAGCAAAGCCAATCTGCAGAAGGGCGATCTCGTCTTCTTCAGCAGCAGCAGCAAGAGCTCATCGATTACTCATGTCGGCATCTATATCGGGAATGGTCAATTCATCCATATCCTCGATGTCAGCGGCAGCGACGTGCATATCTCCAGCCTGAAAAGCGGCAAATGGGCTGACCGTTACGTGACTGCTCGTCGGGTCCTCTAAAGGATGACCAAGCAGCACGGAAGCTCTCCCATCATCCGGTGATGATGGCAAGAGCTTCGCCTACATAAGACCGTTCAATCGCTTCGGAAAATAACCGTGATCCAGCATCCGGCTCCGCTCATCATGCGGGTCGGAGTCCGCCAATTGTTCCATGCGCATCATATCCACCGATTCCCTGGCATCCAGCTGCATCAGCCGCTGACGGGGGTTCGTGACGATCATCTGCTTCATCGATTGCCTCATAGATGGACTGCCTCGCTTATGGGAAGTTTGCTGTTTCATCCCCTAGTGTATCCCATCGCATGAGGCTTCAACCGTTCATGCGGAAGCGCGTCCCTGTCATGTGCCGGTCGCAGCATCGGCAGCCGATCGCGCCAGACCGGGTCCCGATGCTCCGACACTCGTCTTGCGGACATCCTGAGCCTGCGCATTCGGATCTCTCCATCCGGTCCTACTGCTCTTCGCCGATCCTTCTCACCTCTGCAACCCTCGCATCTTCCGCAGCGCGATAATCGCCCTCCACTTCCACCAGACCGATCTCACAGCCAGTTCCGATCTTCACCGACTTCCCACGAACCACCGATGCCTTCGTATATTCCAGCTCAACCTGATCGCCTTCGATCGTATCCACCACAAGTCCAGACTGCCTGATCTTGCGCATGAACCAGTTGATCCGCTCGCGCTTCTTCGCCAGGATCCGGATCGTCTCACCGCCGATCTCCTTCGCTTCGCTCTGGCCATCCGGCCTCACCTCGATCTGATCGGCGTTCAGCAGACCTCCGTTGTAAAGCAGAATGATCATGGGAAGGCATGGCTGACTACAGAAACCGATTGGAATCCAGCATACCGAAAAAGCCTGTCCTCGGAGCCTTCGCTCGGAAAACAGGCTTGAAGGTCATGGTCATCTTGGCTTCATGCCACTTTCCTGGTAACGCCGCGTGAACCAGCGCCGCGAGATCAGCACGCCGCGGTCCGACGACCACAGCACCAACGACCACAGCATGGCATGCGCGTATCAGGACGCTCCGTCCGCCCCGACATCAGCGGCTCTCGCTGTCGATGACGAGCGTTACCGGCCCCCAGTTGGTCAGCTTGACATCCATCATCGCGCCGAACACACCGGTCTGGACCTCCACGCCATGCCCGCGCAGCAGCTCATTAAACTGCTCGTACAGCGGCTCCGCATGCTCCGGCCTGGCGGCCGCCATGAAGTTGGGCCGGCGCCCCTTGCGGCAATCCCCGTACAGGGTAAATTGCGACACCGACAAGATCTGCCCGCCGATCTCCAGCAGCGAGCGGTTCATCTTGCCTTCCTCATCTTCGAAGATGCGCAAATTCACCAGCTTGTCCGCCATCCAGCGAATATCCTCCATCGTATCCTCATGACGGATGCCGACCAGCAGAACCAGTCCCTGGCGGATCTCGCCGACTGTCCTGCCCTCCACCTCGACTCTGGCATCCTTGCTGCGCTGTACTACGACTCTCACGTCTACACCTCTTGCCTCTGTATAAACTGCTTCGAATCCGGTGAGCTATTGCATGATCCGTTGAACGGAGAAGATGTCCTTGACCCGCTTGATCTTCTCGACAATCGAGTGCAGATGATCCGTGTTGCGGATCAGGATCGTGATGTTGATATGGGCGATCTTGTTCTTGTCCGAGCGGCCCGATACCGCGGCGATGATCGTCTTGCTCTCGGAGATGACCTGCAGCACATCGTTGAGCAGCCCTCTGCGGTCGTGACCGAGAATCTCGATCTCCACGTTGTAGGTGGCGTCAACCGACGTCTCCCACTCCACCTCGATCAGACGGTTGGATTCATCGCTGTCGTCCACCACGGGCAGGTTGTTGCAGTCCGCGCGATGCACGGACACGCCGCGGCCGCGCGTGATGTAGCCCAGGATCTCGTCGCCCGGCACCGGATTGCAGCAGCGGGCGAAGCGCACCATGACGTTGTCGACGCCCTTCACCCGGATGCCATGCGTCGGCCTGCTCTTGCGGGCGACCGGCTTCAGCTCCTTCAGTTCCTTTACCTCGCTCGTCAGCTGCAGGTTCTCTTCCTCAGGCTTGCGGAAGCGATCCAGCAGCCGCGTGACGATCTGCGCCGGAGTGATGCCTCCGATCCCCGCGGCGGACAGCATATCCTCCACGTCCTGGAAGGCGAATTTCTTCGCCACCTCCTGCATGTTGTCGTCGGTCATCACCACATGCGGCTCGTATCCAAGCCGTTTCAATTCGCGCTCGACCGCCTGTTCGCCGGCCTTGATGTTCTCCTCGCGCTTCTCTTTCTTGAACCATTGCTTGATCTTGCTTCGCGCATTGGACGACTGGGCGATCTTCAGCCAGTCCTGACTCGGCCCGTACGAATGCTTGGAGGTCAGGATCTCCACGATGTCGCCGGTCTTCAGCTTGTGATCCAGCGGCACGATGCGGCCGTTGACCTTGGCGCCGATCGTCCGGTTGCCGACCTCGGTGTGGATGCGGTAGGCGAAGTCCAGCGGCACCGAACCGGCAGGCAGCTCGATCACCTCACCCTTGGGCGTGAAGACATAGACAAGATCGGAGAAAAAGTCGACCTTCAGCGACTCCATGAATTCCGAAGCATCCCGCACCTCGTTCTGCAGCTCGAGAATCTCCCGGAACCAGTTCAGCTTCTCCTCGAAGCTGCCGCTTGGCACCACCGTACCTTCCTTGTAAGCCCAATGGGCGGCAACGCCATACTCCGACGTCTTGTGCATCTCGTAGGTGCGAATCTGCACCTCCAGCGGATCGCCGTTCGGACCAATCACCGTCGTATGCAACGATTGGTACATATTCGGCTTCGGCATCGCGATATAGTCCTTGAACCGGCCTGGCATCGGTTTCCAGAGCGTATGGATGATGCCCAGCGTCGCGTAACAATCCTTCACGTTCTCGACCAGAATGCGGATCGCCAGCAGGTCATAGATCTCGTTGAATTCCTTGTTCTGGGTGATCATCTTCTTGTAGATGCTGTAGATGTGCTTCGGACGGCCGGAGATGTCGCCGTGGATTCCGGTCTCCGCCAATTTCTCCGAGATCGTCCGGATGCATTCCTGGATGTACATTTCCCGCTCGTTGCGCTTCTTCTTCATGAGGTTGGCGATCCGATAATATTGCTGCGGATTCAAATAACGAAGGGAGATGTCCTCCATCTCCCATTTGATCGCGGATATCCCCAGCCTATGGGCAAGAGGACAATAAATCTCCAGGGTCTCTTCGGCGATCTTGCGTTGCCGATCCTCCGACTGGTACTTCAGCGTGCGCATATTGTGCAACCGGTCGGCCAGCTTGATCAGGATCACGCGCAGATCCTGGGCCATGGCGACGATCATCTTGCGATAATTGGCCGCCTGCTGCTCTTCCTTCGTCTTGAACTGGATTTTCTCCAGCTTCGTCAGGCTGTCGACCAGCATCGCGCAAGTGAAGCCGAATTGATCCCGCACCATATCCAGAGTGACGTTCGTATCCTCAACCACATCATGAAGCAGCGCCGCTTCGAGGGTTGTCGCATCGAGCTGCATGTCGACCAGGATGTCCGCAACCGCGAGCGGATGCAGGATGTATGGCTCGCCTGATTTGCGGATCTGTCCGGCGTGTGCCTTCTCCGCGAACTTGTATGCTTCGCGTATTCGCTCCAGGTCATTCGGTTTTAGGTACTTGCCGGCCTTTTCCAGCAGTTGATCGATGCCCATTTGAATTCCTTCCTCAATCGTTTGCATAGCAGCCGCCTCGATAACTAAGGTTTTCTATACATTATGAATGTTCGTGCGCATTACGTCAATACGACGCCATCACGTTGGGCAGATTCCCGACGCGTATCTTCGCCCCCTGCCAGCGCAGGCAGGCCGGGTTTCATCCCTCATGATATTATTAGTATGTCACAAGCGACTGCACCGGAATATCTCCGAGCTTGCTTCTTCCGTCCAGATAAGACAGCTCGATCAGGAAGGCCGCGCCCACCACATGCCCGCCAAGACGTCGCACCAGCTCGACGCAGGTGGAGATCGTCCCGCCTGTGGCCAGCAGATCGTCGGCGATCAGCACATGCTGTCCCGGACGGATGGCATCCTCATGAATGGCCAGCTTGTCCTTGCCATACTCAAGCGAAAAGTCCGCCTCGATCGTCGCGTAGGGCAGCTTGCCGCTCTTGCGGATCGGCACGAAGCCCACGCCAAGCGCATAGGCGAGCGGCGCGCCGACGACGAAGCCGCGCGCTTCCGGTCCGGCGATCACGTCGATCTTCCATTCCTCGAGCTGCTGCTTCAGTTGATCGATGGCTTTCCCGTAGATTTCCCCGTTCTGCAGCAAGGTCGTGATGTCCTTGAAGCGGATGCCGGGTTGCGGAAAGTCCGGGATGACGCGAATATAGTCCTTGAAATTCATATCGAGTCCCACCTTTATCATGATTTGAAGATCACAACCACATATATGAAAGAATGTGCATGATCACCGTACGCTATGTCAGATAACCGGAATCACGCCGTATGCGCGCGGCGATGCCCCGAGCGCGCCAGCTCAGCGATGTGCCGGGCCAGCTGCGCCGTGGACATCAGCAGGTAGTGCTCCGCCAGCTTTTGCCCCTCGGATCTCCGCCTGAACCGCGGCGAGGACTCCAGGTTACGGGGCGCGGGATTGGGTACGAACTCGCCCTGCGCTCCGCTGCGGGCGACAAATCCCAACTCCTCAAACACGCGAAGAATAAACGCAACATCGTTCACACCCACTCCCGTTCGCGCGCTCAGGCCGCGAAGGAAGCCCGGGTCATCGGTCGACCAGTTCCGGCATTGCTTGAGACAGCAGTAGATATGCTTGAACTGGTCTCGGGATGGACAGCCGGCGGCGCACTCGTCCGCATCCGCGAACCAGACGCAGACGCGCTCCAGCCTGTCGCCATGATCTGCCAACATCCGCTTCAGCGCATGCTCCCCGGGCGGCAACTGCACAAGCACCAGGTCGCGCGGCGGCTCCGTCTCAGGCCGCGGGTCCGCGGGGGACAGCAGGCCGTCCGCATCCAGCAGCCAGATCCGCCTCTCGCCGAACATGGCTCGGATCGTATCCCGCCAGTAGGGCAGCTCATCGCAGATGACAAATTCCGCCTCGTCCCGCAGCCCGGGATAAGTTCTTCCGACCGGACGATCGCTGCCGGATAACAACCCGGCAGCTGTCTTCCCGGCCGCACGAGGTGGTTCCCGCTGCGCGGCATCCGCCCGTACTTCGTTCGCCTGAACGCTCGCCGCCGGCTTCAGGCCCCGCCAGTCAAACACCTGCAGATGGCTGACGCGGATGTCCTGGATGAGCAGCTGGGCCTTGCGCGTCCCGTTCCACTCGTTCACCTGCAGCTCGCCGATCACGTCGACTGCGGAGGTGGGCGCGATATGCGGCTGCAGCGAGCCGATGCCGAAGCCAACCGCATCCAGCAGCTCGCCCGTCTCGCGATCGAGCAGCTGCAGCTTCAGATGCTGGCCGTCCTTGCCGATCTGGCGCAGCTCCTTGACTGCGGCCCGCTCCAGCAGAAACCTCGGCGAACGGTTGCCAAGGCCATATGGGGCCAGCAGCTCCAATTGCTCGATCAGCTCCACCCGGCATTCGCCGATCCGCAGCGAAAGATCCGCCTCTGTAAGCGGGATGTAGTCCTCTTCGTCGAGCCACTCGCGCGCCAGCCGATTCAACCGCTCGTGCAGCTCCTCCAGCCGATCCGCCAGTAGCGACATGCCAGCCGCTGCCTGGTGACCGCCGAAGTGATCCATCAGATCGGCGCATGCCGTCAGGGCGCGGTAGATGTCGTAGCCGCGGATCGAGCGTGCCGAGCCCTTGGCCATGCCGGTATCCGCATCGATCGTGAAGACGATCGTCGGCCGATAATACCGCTCGAGCAGCCTGGCGGCCACGATCCCGATCACGCCGGCGTTCCAGCCCTCGCCGCTGGCGATGATCACCGGCGGCAGCTCCGCGCCATGCCGCGCTTCCAGCTGCCGCACCGCCTCCTCGAAGGTTTCCTCGACGATGCGCTGACGGTCGCGGTTCAGCTCATCCAGCTCCTGGGCCAGGAGAGCCGCCTCCTGCTCGTGCTCCGTCGTGAGGAGCCTGACCGCCGCGTCCGCCGATGTCAGGCGCCCGCTCGCATTGATGCGCGGCGCGATGGCGAAGGCGATATGTCCGGCGCTGACCTCCTTGCCCTCCAGTCCCGATGCATGGAACAGGGCGGTCAGCCCGACGTACGACGAGCGTTGCATGCGCCTGAGGCCCAGTCTGACGAGCGTCCGATTCTCGTCGACCAGCGGCATCAGATCGGCGACCGTGCCGAGCGCCGCCAGCTCCGTCAGCTCGTCAGGCACCCTGTCGAGCAGCGCCTGGGCCAGCTTGAATGCCACGCCGACGCCGGCGAGCTGCTTGAACGGATACGGGCAACCCGGCTTCTTCGGATTGATGACCGCTATCGCCGAAGGCAATCGTTCAGGCGGTTCGTGATGGTCGGTGATGATCAGGTCGATGCCGAGCTCTGCCGCGTACCTGGCTTCCTCAGCGGCGCTGATCCCGGTATCCACCGTGATGATCAGTTCGACGCCTTCCTCCTTCGCCCGATCCAGCGCCGCCTTGTTCAGGCCATACCCCTCTTGCACGCGATGCGGGATATAGTAGTCATAATGGGCCCCCAGCTTGCGCATCAGCCAGATCATCAGCGATGTGCTGCTGATCCCGTCAGCGTCATAGTCTCCGTAGATGCGAATGCGCCGACCCTTGCCGATCGCCTCGCGGATTGCCGCCACCGCCTGACGCATGCCGTCCATGAGCAGCGGATCATGGAGCGTATCCGCCCCCGCCTGCAGGAAACGCTCCACCTGCTCAGGCGTGGAACACCCTCTAATCAGGAGCAGCCTGGCGACAAGCGGATGGATCCCGCATTGTTCAGCCAGGCGCTCTGCTGCAGCTTCATCGATCTGTTGTATCATCCAACGCGTCCTGGATGCAAGCACCCGCATCTCCCCCTCCTCTGATCTGTTCTCCCAAGCACCGCCATCCTCCGCCCTGCCCGTTGAACGCATTCGTTGTGCGGGCCAGGGCTCTCGCTCGCCGGGATGCGTTGCCCGTTCTCCACGACGGCACCATCCGGCTGGCCGCCGTATCCTGCACCGAAGCGCCGGCTCGCGCAGCATGCGCTGCCTGCCCGGCTCTAGTGCAACAATGTCGGCCTGTCGCCGTCATCCCGGTCATAACCGGCATTATATGGGAAAGACGGGTCATATGGATTGACGTGGATGAATACGTCCGAGATATTCGGATATTTCCTCAGCAAGGTCAGCTTCACGTTTCTTGCGATCTCATGGCCTTCCAGCACCGTGATCTTCGGATTAACGCTGATCTTCACGTCCACGATGAGATAGGGACCATGCTCTCTCGCGCGCAGGTCATCGATCGCCTGGACTCCCCTGACGCTCCGGATCGTCTGGTACAGATGCCGGGAATCCTCCTCGTGCAGCACATGATCCATCGTGTTATGGATCGCCTCACGAACCAGATCATACCCCATCTTCAGCACCATCAGCGCCACGGCGCAGCCGGCGACCGGATCCAGATAATACAGCAGCGGTGCTCCCATATATTCGCCGAGCATCGCTCCGCCCACCCCGAGCAGGGCCGCGATCGAGGAATAGACATCCGAGCGATGCTCCCAGGCGTTGGCGATCAGCGCCTGGCTGTTCAGCCGCTTGCCCAGCCTGTATTTGTACTGGAACATCGCTTCCTTGACGGCGATGGAGATGACGATAGCGATAAGGGCGATCCCCTTCGGGGCTTCCGACACGCCGCCCGCGATCGACCTGATCGAACTGATGGCGATCTCCAGACCGACATAGACGAGGAGCAGCGAGACGATGATCGCGGCGATCGATTCGGCCTTGCCGTGGCCGTAAGGATGATCCTTGTCCGGCGGCTTGTGCGCGGCCTTCAGGCCGATCAGCACGATGATCGAGCCGCCGATGTCCGAGGCCGAATGAGCGGCATCGGCGATCAATGCCTTGCTGCCCGACAGCCATCCGACGATGAACTTCATCAGGGCGAGCGCCGCGTTGCCGACGATGCCGATCCACGCTCCTCTTGATGCCTGTGTTAATCTTTGCTCCGACATGACAGACCCCTTTGAATATAAATCACTGGCTTATGCCCCTGTCCGACGGCTTATTCCGCCGCAGGCTTCTTGCTTTGGTTCAGCGTCTTCGCCTTCAGATCCAGCCAGAGCGGGCTGGCGATGAAGAGCGAGGAATAGCCGCCGAAGGCCAGGCCGGTCGTGATCGCCAGCGAGAACAGGAAGATCGACTTGCTGCCGAAGATGAGCAGGGCGATCGAGGTGACGAGCACGGTGAGCAGCGTGTTGATCGTCCGGCCGAGCGTTTGCCACAGACTGTTGTTGACGACTTGCCTGAGATCCTCGCGGTTCTTGATCTTGGCGAAGCGCAGGTTGTCGCGGATGCGGTCGAAGATGACGATCGTGTCGTTGATCGAATAACCGATGATCGTCAGGATCGCCGCGATAAACGTCAGATTCACTTCCAGCCGGAAGATGGAGAAGATGCTGATCACGATGAACGCGTCGTGCAGGAGCGCGATGATCGCGGCGATGGCGAACCGCCATTCGAAGCGGATGAGCACATAGAGCATGATGAACAGGCTCGCTGCGCCGATCGCGATCAGGGCCAGGTTGCGCGTCTCAAACGCCAGCACCGGATCGACGGTATTCTGCTCGTAGGAGGCCGCTCCTTCCCCGTAACGCGCTGTCATCACCGCTTCCAGAGCGTCGATCTCCTCTTCGCTGAGCACGTTCTCGAAGCGCAACGTGATGCGATCGCGGTCCGCGCCGCCGATCGTGCGGATCGCCGGCTCGAGGCCCGCTTCATCCAGCACCTCATCCACCGCTTCCTGGGTCGTGCCCTGGTTCAGCATGATGTCGAGCGTCGTGCCGGCCTTGAAATCAACGCCATAGTGCATGCCCACGGCGAGCAGCATGATCACGCCAAGCAGCGTGACCGAGATGGAGAAGAGGTAGGCTTTCTTGCTGTGCTTGACGAAATCGAACTTGCTGATCGCCTTCTCATGCAGCTCTCCCTTGGCGGAGATGCTCCTGATCTCCGAGGGCTTCACGCCAAAGTACTCGGGCTTGTTGAATCGGTTCGTGCGCACCAGCCACAGGATCAGCAGCCTGGACAGTCCCACGTTCGTCAGCATGCCGACGACGATGCTCAGGATGAGCGTAAGCGCGAAGCCGCGGATCGAGCCATGACCGAGGGTGAACAACACCGCGGCCGCGATGATCGTCGTCAGGTTGGCATCGAGGATCGTGCGGAACGAGGTCTTCGATCCGGAGCGGACCGCCGACAGGATGCTCTTGCCCACGCGCAATTCCTCGCGGAATCGTTCGTAGGTGATGATGTTCGCGTCAACCGCCATCCCGATGCCAAGCACGAAGGCCGCGATGCCGGGCAGCGTCAGGGTCGCGTTCAGCAGGTTAAACACGATCAGGAGCAGCCAGACGTACACGATCAGGGTAAAGGACGCTACCAGACCCGGCAGACGATAATAGACGGACATGAAAACCAGTATCAGGATGGATCCGATAATCCCGGCAAGCATCGTCTGTTCGAGCGAGGCTTGTCCCAGGGATGCGTCGACTTGCTGTATGTATTTCTCGGTCAGTTTCAGCGGCAATGCGCCGAGGTTGATCGTATCGGCCAGCTCCTGCGCCTCTTCGACCGTGCGATTGCCGGTGATCGTGGCCTGACCGCCAGCCAGAGGCCCCTGTACGGTGGGCTCGGATATGATCTGATCGTCCAGCATGATCGCCAGCACCTTGCCCGTCAGCCTCGTCGTGATCTCGAGGAATTGGCCGGAATCCTTCACCTTGATGGAGACAACAGGCTGCCGCAGTTCGTTATATTCGACCTTGGCCGAATTCTCGACGAAGTCGGTTCCCCGCAGCTCGATCTTGCAGTAGCCTTCTCCGGGCGCGCAGCCGTCCGCGCTGCGGAAGGTCAGCACCGCCGGGTCCTTCATGCGCTTCCTGACCTCATCGATATTCTCAACGCCGGCGATACGGACGCGGATGCGATTCTCGCCTTCCGGGTTAATCTCCGGTTCGCCGACGCCGCCGACGACATCTGCGCGTCTCTGCAGGTTTTGCGCCGTGACGACCAGGGCGTCCCGCGTGACTTCCTGTCCTTCCTCCAATGGCGAAGCCTCGTATAAAATTTCAAAACCGCCCTTCAAGTCGAGTCCGAGTTTCACGGAATCGAGTATGCCAGGGACGGTTCCCACAATGATCGCCAACGTGGCGAGCACGGTTATCACGAATGCGACCAGTCTTTTCATCTTAAGGCCATACTCCCTTCAACGCTCAAGTATTACCTATTATACTCGCCGTTTTTTTCTATGGCAAACAGGCGGCGGCATGTGCCGTCGCCTTTACTATTCGTGGAAAAGCTTCCCCTTATACGCGCTGAGCGTGAGCCAGTTCATGTACTGCGTGGGCTTGAGCGACAGGATGTCGTTGATCAGCCGGTGCAGCGGCGGGAACCCTGTCTGCACATATTTCTCGCTGACGAAGTCCCATATGTCCTTCCCGGTGACGCCCTCGTAGCCCAACAGGGCAAACTCCTCGGCCTTGCTCAGGCATAATTCCTCGATCACCTGGTTCAGATAGGCTTCATCGATCAGCTCATCCGCTTCACCCGTCTCCGCGCCCCTGGCTTCCGGCTCATCGCCGCTTGCCAGACCGCTCGTCTCTCCTTCTTCTCCGGCCGCCTTGGGACCGGATTCCTCATGCTCTGTTGTTGCGCCATTTTCCAAGACATTTGCTTCTTGCTCCATCATATCCTCAGCCTTTTCTTCATGGTGTGCAGGGTTCTCTTCAGCTTGCCCGGAGTCTGCTCCGACTGTGGCAACATCATCATGGTCAGCAGAGGAAGAATCAGGATGAAACGCTTCTGTAGCAGGATCTTGCTCGTCGACCGGTCTGTTCTTCGGCTCTTTGCCTTTCATGCCCTGGACCATCATTCTCAAATTTTCTGCCTGATCCTTGCTGTCATGCGTACCGCTTCTGTGCACCTGATCCATCGGTTCGCCTCCATTATGTTGTTGTTAGTCGGTTCAGTATCCCCAAGCTGATCCCCGTATCTTGATATCTTTCGCCGCGCAGGTACGATATTCCTGCCAGTTGAAAGGCTTTCATGCTGGAACATGGCCAAACTTTTCAGCATAGGCTTGGACCATGTCCGCATAAGCATGGAATATGCAGCAATAGCGTTCGATGAAGGAGCAATGCATGAGGTGAACAAGGTCAAACAGTCGTTTATTCACGGCACGATCATCCTGCTCGCCGCAGGCATCTTCAACCGCATCCTCGGCTTCGTCCCTCGCATGACCCTGCCGCGCGTCATCGGCGCCGAGGGAATCGGACTGTATCAGTTGGGATATCCGCTGCTCAACATCCTGCTCACGATCATCACGGGAGGGCTGCCGCTGGCGATCGCCAAGCTGGTCTCGGAGGCGGAATCGTCGGGTGACGAACGGGCCGTGCGCCGCATCCTGCGCGTCTCGCTCCTGTTCGTGATCGGGGCGGGGCTCGCCCTCTCCGCCCTGTGCCTGTGGATGGCGCCCTGGGCAGGCACGAGGCTCATGACGGACGCCCGGGTCGTGCCGGTCATCCTGGCGATGAGCCCGATCATCCTGGTGGTCGGCATCTCCTCTGTCTTCCGCGGCTACTTCCAGGGAAGGCAGAACATGATCCCGACCGCCTCGTCCCAGATGATCGAGACGATCGTCCGCATCGGCGCCATGCTGGGCCTGGCCTGGTTCTTCCTGCCCTATGGCATCGAGTATGCGGCCGCCGGCGCGATGCTTGGCGTGCTGACCGGCGAGATCAGCGGCCTGGCCGCGCTCCTGCTGCAATATCGCAGGTACAAGGCCGGTGCCGACGCCGGGCCCGAGGCCACGCCGCCGATCGGCGAACGGCGTCAGCCATCTGCCCGGGAGGACCGCGCGTCCTTCCGCAGGCTGATGCGCGTCTCCATTCCGGTCACGGCAAGCCGCCTCGTCGGCTCGGGCTCCTATTTCCTGGAATCGATCTTCACCGTGCAGAGCCTCGCCGCAGCCGGCATCGCCACCGCCGTGGCCACCGCCCAATACGGCGCCCTGCAGGGGATGATCATCCCGATCCTGCTCCTGCCCGGCGTGCTGACCTATTCCCTGTCCGTATCGCTTGTCCCGTCCCTGTCCGAAGCAGCGGCGCGCGGCGACACCGCGATGATCCACAAGCGCCTTCACCAGTCGCTGCGTCTGGCTCTGGTCACCGGTGCGCCCTTCGCCGTCATGATGTACGTGCTGGCGGATCCGCTGACCTGGTATCTCTATGCCGATGACTCGGTCGGCCACATGCTGCGTCTCATGGCCCCGGTGGCCATCTTTCTCTACTTTCAGGGCCCCCTGCAAGCGGCGCTGCAGGCGCTGGATCATCCCGGGCAGGCGCTGCTTAATTCCTTCGTCGGCGCGTGCATCAAGCTGGCTCTGATCACGCTCCTGGCGGCCTGGCTGAAGCTCGGCATCATCGGCGTCATCCTCGCCATCAACATCAACATCGTGCTGGTCACCCTTCTGCATTACCGGAGCGTCGTGCGCAAGATCCGCTTCCGCATGCGCTGGGGCGACTTCCTCTCCGTCGCCCTCTGTTCCGCCGTGATGGTCGGCGCGATGCTGATCATCCATTCGGATCTGTGGCCAGCCCCCGGACTTGTGAAGCTGCTCGCGGCCATCCTCGCCAGCCTGGTCATCTATCTGCTCTGCGTGTACTTCAGCGGCATCATCGACAAGCATGATCTGGCGCGCATTCCGTGGATCGGACCGCGCCTTCGCCGGATTCGCAAGTCCTTGAGATAGCCTGACTATCTGCGCGATCTTCGGTTATCCTTGCGGTCGATGAACAGCTCGCCCTTGTGATCCAGCGTGCACAGGAACACATCCTTGAAGTCCTTGACGCCGCGCCGCCGGATCTGATCCTTGAGCCAGAATCTCGTCTGGCCGATCTTCTGCAGATTGTCATCCTGCACCTTGCCGTCCATGATCAGGGGCAGCGGCAACCCCTCGTACCGGATGTTGACCTTGGGACTTGCGGCTCTCTCCTTGCCCATGCTTTCCTTGTCCACGACGGTCAGCTTGCCGGTCGTCTCGAGGATCGCGAACTCCACGTCCGCCGGGTTGGGCACCTTGTTCTCCCTGAGCTGCAGGAGCAGATCGTCCAGCGTGTATCGCTGCTTGCGCATCTCCTCGTCGCGGATCTCTCCCCGTTCGATGATCACGCTGGGCGGGCCGTCAAATTTCCTGCGCAGCGACTCGTTCTTCAAGGTGACGATCGACAGCAGGATCTGGATGCCAACGAGCGCGGCCATCGGCACGATGCCTTCCCAGATGTTCTTGTCCGGATTATCGATGACGAGAACCGCCAGCTCGGCGATCATGATGGAATTCACAAAGTCGAATACCGACAGCTTGCCGATCTCACGTTTCCCCATCAGCCGGAGCGCCAGGAATACCAGGAAGTATATCAGCACTGTCCGCAGTAATATGATCCACAGATCCATCGCAGGTCCCTTCGCTTTCCTTGATTCTATAGGTGCGTTCGTTCCCAGTGGTGAATGGTACTGAGTATTGTGACCGCTGCTTATCGCAAACATGCGGTAGCCGGCTGATCAATTGTTGGCAAGGGACACGTCCGTCAGACGCATGTGCCGGTTCCGCCATCGGCGGACGAGACCAGGATCCCCTCCCCTCATCGCTCCATCTGCCAGGGCTGATACGACATGGAGCCTCATCGCGTCCGCCGTCCGGGCTGGAGTGACGATGGCTTCTCACCGGTTCTACCGGCCGAGGCTTGACCATACAATGGATACAAAACATCTTCTACGCTTGGGAGGATATGCGGATGAGCACATCGGGAAATATGAGTCAGGTAAAGGTCAAACCGCCGATCTTGACGGGCCTCGTCTATGCGTTTGTGTTCATGGCCCTATGCACGATCGTACTCTCGCTGATGTTGTGGCTGAGCGATTTTGGCGAGCGCTCGCTGAGCACGGCGGCTTATGTGGTGCACGGAGCTTCCGTGTTGACGGGGGGTTTTGTCGCGGGCAGGCATTCGCTGCGCAAAGGATGGATGAACGGCGGACTCGTGGGCACCCTGTACGCATTGATCGTTTTCCTCGTGGGCTTCCTCGGGTTCGATGCCGGCGCATCGTTGCAGACGCTGATCCTGTTTGCGATCTGCGCGGTCGCAGCCGCCATCGGAGGCATATTCGGCGTGAATACGCGCCGATAAACGCAGAACTGCCTCGCAATCCGGCTCTACCCTTGCGGGAATCCGGCCTATTGCGAGGCAGCAGCATGTTCGGCGAGGATGGCATCATTCCTTGATGTCGCCAGGCTTTGCTTCTTCTTTTTTCTCTTCCTTGTCCGCCTTCTTCTCATCCGCATTCGGGCTGGACACCACGTTGTTCACCGCGGAACGGTCGAAGGTCAGCCTCGTGCCATCGTTCACCTTCAGCACGACGATGTCATCGGTGAGCGAATCGATGGTGCCGTGCAGACCGCCGATCGTCACGACCTTGTCGCCTTTCTTCAGCGCGCTCAGCATCTGGTTGCGCAGCTTGTTGCGCTTCTGCTGCGGACGGATGAGCAGGAAGTAGAAGACGACGAACATCAGGATGACCGTGATGAGCAGCTGAAACAGACTGCCGCCCTGGGCAGCAGCATCTTGCAGGTACATATGATTTTTCCTCCTTCAATCTGGGACTAGAACCCGCTTTCATGGGCATGCATCTGGTACTTGTCGAAGAACTCGTCACGGAAATCCAGCAGCCTGTCCTCCCATATCGCCTGTCTGATCTGGCGCATGAGATTGATCAGGAAATACAGGTTGTGATAGGTGGTCAGGCGTATGCCGAAGGTTTCGTCTGCCTTGATGAGATGACGTATGTATGCACGGGAATAGTTGCGGCAGGTATAGCAATCGCACTCCGGATCGAGCGGTCCGAAGTCATCCGCATAACGGGCATTGCGCACGACGAGTCGCCCGCCGCTGGTCATCGTCGTTCCGTTCCGGGCGATGCGGGTTGGCAGCACGCAATCGAACATATCGATTCCGCGGATCGAGCCTTCGATCAGTGCGTCCGGTGAACCGACTCCCATCAGATAGCGGGGCTTGTCTGCCGGCAGATAAGGCACGGTGACCTCCAGCATCTGATACATCAGCTCTTTCGGTTCGCCCACACTGAGTCCTCCAATAGCATACCCCGGAAAATCCATGGAAGTCAACTCCATGGCGCTCTGCTTGCGCAATTTTTCGTACATGCCGCCCTGGACGATGGCGAACAGCGCCTGGTCATGCGGCCGGGCGTGCGCCTTCAGACATCTCTCCGCCCAGCGCGTCGTCCGCTCCAGCGACTGCTTCACGTAGCCCTCGTCCGCCGGATAGGGCGGGCATTCATCAAAAGCCATCATGATGTCGGGTCCGAGCGCGTTCTGGATCTCCATCGCCTTCTCCGGCGACAGGAACAGCTTGTCTCCGTTCAGGTGAGAGCGGAAGGTGACGCCCTCCTCCGTGATCTTCCTCAGCTCGCTCAGGCTGAACACCTGGAAGCCGCCGCTGTCGGTCAGGATCGGCCTCGGCCAATTCATGAACTTGTGCAGGCCGCCCGCTTGCCGGATGAGCTCATGCCCCGGGCGCAGGAACAGATGGTAGGTGTTGCTCAGGATGATCTGGGCATCCATCTCCATCAGTTCCTCCGGGCTCATCGTCTTCACCGTGGCCTGCGTGCCGACCGGCATGAAGGTCGGCGTCTCGATGATGCCGTGCGGCGTATGGATGCGTCCGAGACGGGCGCCGGACTGCTTGCATGTCTTGATCGGCTCATAACGTACTGGATAAGTCAAAGAAGCTCCACCTTTCCCCTTGCTTGATAGATGCGGTGTCTTGCAGACCGTGGTCCCGGCCTAAAAGATGAACATCGAATCGCCGAAGCTGAAGAAGCGGTACTTCTCCCGCACCGCGATCTCATAGGCGCGAAGCACGTTCTCCCTGCCGGCCAGGGCGCTGATCAGCATGAGCAGCGTGGAGCGCGGCAGATGGAAGTTCGTGATCAACGCATCGACGATCCGGAATTCGTACCCCGGATAGATGAAGATATCCGTCCATCCGCTGCTCGCCTGAAGGGGCGCGTCCTTGAACTTCTGCGCCACGGTCTCCAGCGTGCGGCAGGACGTGGTGCCGACGGCGATGATCCGGCCGCCTTCCGAACGGGCCTCGTTCAGCAGCGCTGCCGTTTCCTCCGGCAGCTCATAATATTCGGCATGCATCCTGTGCTCCTCGATTCGCTCCACGGATACCGGGCGAAAGGTGCCCAGTCCGACATGCAGCGTGAGGAACGCCGTGCGCACTCCCTGCTCGCGCAGCTGCTGAAGCAGCTCATCGGTGAAGTGCAGCCCCGCCGTAGGCGCCGCCGCAGAGCCTGGATATCTGGCGTAGACCGTCTGATAGCGTTCCTTGTCCTCCAGCCCGGCCTTGATATACGGAGGAAGCGGTATCTGTCCGAGCCGGTCGAGGATCTCCAGGAAGATCCCGTTGTAACGGAAGCGGACGATCCGCCCTCCCTCCGGCAGCTCCTCCTCAATCTCCGCGCTGAGGAGCGGCTGGTCCCCGTCAAAGTCGCCGAAATCAACGATCGCCCCGGGCTTCAGCCGCTTGCCGGGCCTTGCCAGCGTCTCCCAGCGATCTTCCCCCAGCTGCTTGAGCAACAGCAGTTCGACATTGGCTCCTCCGCCACGTTTGCGGCCGATCAGTCTGGCCGGGATCACCCGCGTATTGTTGAGCACCAGCGTGTCGCCGGGACGCAACAAGCGGGCGAGATCGCGGAAGGTGTGGTGTCCGATCTCGCCCGTCTGCCTGTCGAGCGTCATAAGACGGGAGCTTGATCGCTCGCTCAGCGGCGTCTGTGCGATCAAGCTCTCCGGAAGTTCGTAGTCAAACAGATTGATGTCCATTCAGGTATTCATCCTTTAACGATGTCCACATCTTTGTAATAGTATTGGAGGATGCGCTTGTAATCATACCCGATGTCCGCCAGCGCCCTGGCGCCGTACTGGGACATGCCGAGGCCGTGGCCGTATCCGCGTCCGATGAAGCGGAACTGCGCATCCAGGGTGCCGACCCTCGCCTTGCGGGCGCTGTTCATGGCGATCAGATAATCGCCCGAGAGCTGGCTGGCGGAAGAGGACCTGCCGGTCAGAACATAGAGCTGTTCGGCGCTGTTCTGCACATTCACCGTCTTGCCCCCGGCTCCCAGGATCGTCAGGTCATTGGTCTGCTCGATGTCGAAGCGCGTGCTGCGAAGGCCGCCCAACACGGTGCGGTATGCGTCCGGATACGAGACATCGATCGGCTGGGTGCCGTTGGCGATGACCGTCTTGACGCGCCCCGACGCACCTCGCTCGCCGACCTGCAGCGAGTGGAGAGCGCCGTTCAGCGGCGTGCGCGCATACTGATTGATGCAGGCAAGCAGCGCATCCGCCTTCCACAGGGATGAGATCCAACTGTAAGCGTTCGTCTCCTTGACCGTCTCCACGACGACCAGCTGATCGCCCTTGTTCACCTGGGTGATCGGAGTGCCGCTCGTGTCGGGAGACGGACGCACATTGACGCTGTTCTCGATCACCGTCGCGAGCTGCAATCCTGCCGCATTCGTGCCTGACAGCGTGACGAGATCCTGCCGGACGTATCCGACCTGTCCGGTCGGGATGACGACGCGGTACCAGGTGTAGCGCCCCTGTTCCGCGATATCGTCCGGGCTGGGCACGCTTTGCAGATAGGAAACCGCGGTCCCCCACACCTCCGCCGTCTCGCTTGTGAAGCCGCCGGCGTTGGAGGAATAGAAAGGCGTGATCAGGCTCTGATCCTTCTTGCTGACGATGACCTCGGAAGCCGTTGCATCCACGGCCTGGATCGCCGCAGCGGACTCCGTGCCGTAGCCGTAGTAGGCCTGATCGTAAGTCGTGTCGGAGATGTGCGCGATACCGTATTTCATCCCCTGCTGCAGCGCATAGGTGCGGGCCGCAACCGCCTGGGCCTTGAGCGCCTCCTGCGGGAAGCTGCCGCCCATCTCATTGCTCACCACGGCGTACAGATATTGCTCGAAAGGCAGCTCGTTGATCAGGGCGAGACGTCCGTTGTAGGTCGTCAGCTCCATGCTGCCGCGATAGGTGCGTCCGCTACGCTCGATCACCTTGATGCCCGGCGCCGAGGCCGAATACCAGACCTTCTGGTTGTTGGCACTGTAGAAGTAATGCGCGATCGGCGTTGCGTCGGTGTAGTCATTTTTTATGTAGAGATAGGGCAGGCTGTTGTCCACGATCGTCAGCGGGAAGTCGGGCACGAGCGCGAGCGTCTCATTCATCACGACGTTCAGCTGATCAGGCGAGCTGGCTTCGCCGATCCATACGGAATAGACGAGCTGCTGATCCGCGTTCTCGTGATAGACGATCGCCGCCTGGATGCCATGCGACCGGTACACCAGCTGCACCGCCTGGGCTTCCTGCTCCGTGGCGAAGCTGCCCGCAGACAGATGATAAGGTCCCAGGATCCGGGGTGTGAAGCCGTTCAGCAAGGACGCGACCGTGTTGCTGGCAAGCAGACGATCCCTGGCGCCGGACGCCTCCTGCTGGCTGTTGAAGCCGCTCACCACGACCTGATAGAACATCTGTCCGCCGCGTTCCGAACTGAACACGAACGCGCGCTCGCGCGACGCTGTCAGGGAGCCGGCGAGCTGGGTCGAGACGGCCCGCGCCGCATTCAGATTGTCCGTCTCCAACATCAGGAGACGGTACTGGTCCACGCTGAATCTGACGCTGGCGCCGCTGTCCACCGTCAGCCAGTTGCGCACGCCATCCGGTGCGCGCAGTCCGATCTGCGCCGGAGCGCCGATGGACAAGGTCACCGCGGGTGCCATATCGCGGTTCTGGATAAACAGGGCGACTCGAATATGGTCAAGCTTGGGGGTCGCCGCATAAGCGGTCTTCCCGGGTGCCGGTATGAGGATGGCCATGATCAGCCAGGCTGACAAGAGTATCAGGATAAGTGGGTGCAATCGGCTGTTTCTCGTCGTCATATCGGATATAACCGCCTCTCTGTCGTCTTCGTTCCTCATGCTGATCGGAGGGCAGCCTCTGGAACATCAGCATCTATATCAGTTAGACTTGTCCGATGGCGAAAAGTTGCATCGGAAGATACGATTCGCTCCCGTAACGGTCTGATCACTCATCGTTCTTCCTGTCCGGGCAGCCGCCCGGACGGTTCAAGGCTCCCCCGCTTCAATCCTTCTTCGGATACGGGATGCCAAGATGCCGGTACGCCTGTTCCGTCGCCATCCGGCCGCGCGGCGTCCGCTGCAGGAAGCCGATCTGCAGCAGATACGGCTCATACACGTCCTCGATCGTCTGCCCTTCCTCGCCGATCGTCGCCGCGATCGTATCCAGGCCCACCGGTCCGCCGCGGAAGTGGCGGATGATCGCGTCAAGCATCTTGTGATCGATGCTGTCCAGGCCCAGCGGATCGATGCGGATCAGCTCCAGCGCCTCCCGCGCGATCTCGAGCGTGATCGTGCCGTCGCCGCGCACTTGCGCATAGTCGCGAACGCGCTTCAGGAGACGGTTCGCGATGCGCGGTGTGCCCCGCGAACGCCGGCCGATCTCCTGCGCCGCTTCGCCCACGATATGCACGCCGAGGATGTCGGCAGCGCGGCTGACGATATACGTCAGCTCTTCGATCGTATAGTATTCCAGCCGCGTCACCACGCCGAAGCGATCGCGCAGCGGCGCGGACAGCAGTCCGGCCCGCGTGGTCGCGCCGACCAGCGTAAACGGCGGCAGGTCCAGCCGCACCGACCGGGCGCTCGGCCCCTTGCCGATGATGATATCCAGCGCATAATCCTCCATCGCGGGATACAGCACTTCCTCCACGGAGCGATGCAGGCGATGGATCTCATCGATGAACAGCACATCGCCTTCCTGCAGATTCGTCAGGATGGCCGCCAGATCGCCCGGGCGCTCGATCGCTGGCCCCGAGGTGGTGCGCAGATTGACGCCCAGCTCGTTGGCGATGATATGGGACAAGGTCGTCTTCCCGAGTCCTGGAGGGCCGTACAGCAGCACATGGTCGAGCGCTTCACGGCGCATCTTGGCGGCTTCGATATAGATCTTCAGATTCTCCTTCGCCTGCTGCTGGCCGATATATTCCGCCAGATACCGCGGACGAAGGCTCAGTTCGACCTCCTGATCCTCCATCATCAGATTGGCGGAGATGATGCGATCCTCCATTCCAGCTCCTCCTCAAACGGTCTAATCATGCGTGTCATGCGTCGTTCCACTCCGTTGCCCTCCGGTCTGCCTGACCTGGAGATCATCCCGTTCCGGGGGCAGGCTGCCGATCACTTTGCCGCGAACAGCGCCTGAAGCGCCTTCTTCATCAGCGTCTCGACGGTATCCGACTCCGACACCTGACACGAGATCAGCTGCCATGCGCGGTCTGTCTCCGATTCGCGATAGCCGAGGGCGAGCAGCGCCTCGCGCGCTTCCTGCCAGGGAGTGACCGCCGCTGGCGCAGCAGGGACGGCGACCTCGGGCCGATGGATCACGTCGCCGAAGCCTCCCAGCTTGTCCTTGAGATCCAGCACGATGCGCTGCGCCGTTTTCTTGCCGATGCCGGGCAGCTTCGTCAGATAGGAGAGGTCCTCCCGCTGGATCGCCGCCACCACCGCCTCCGGCCTGCCGCCGGCGAGGATGCCGAGCGCCACGCGCGGACCGATGCCGCTTACCTCCAGCAGCTTGCGGAACAGCGCCTGCTCCTCCCGCGTCGGGAATCCATACAGCAGGATCGCGTCCTCGCGCACATGCTGATGCGTGTACAGGGTTACCGTCTCTTTGTTCATCAGGGCATACGGGTTGCTGACGTAGACCTGGTAGCCGATGCCGTTCACGTCGATGACCGCGTATTCGGATTCGATGTAGGCTACGGCGCCGCGCACGAAATCGATCATTTCCTCAATCCCTCATTCAACTTGTGATAGTAGCCACTGAACTGCGCATGGCAGATGGCGACCGCCAGAGCATCCGCGACATCGTCCGGCTTCGGAACCTCCGACAGCTTCAGCAGGAGGCGCACCATCTCCTGTATCTGCTTCTTCTCCGCCTTGCCGTAGCCGACCACCGCCTGCTTCACCTGCAGCGGCGTATATTCCCCGATGGTGAGACCATGCTGTACAGCCCGGAGCATGATGACGCCTCTCGCCTGACCGACCGTAAAGGCCGTCGTCACATTCCGGTTGAAGTACAGCTTCTCAACCGCGATCGCATCCGGCTTGTACTTCTCGATGAGCTGGCCGAGCGAGTCATAGATGATCTTCAGGCGCACCGCCTGATCCAGATGCGATTCGGTTGTGATGCAGCCGTATTGGACCGGCGTCAGCTTGCTGCCCTGCTTGTCGATGAATCCGAAACCGACGATCGCGATCCCCGGATCTATGCCCAATATCCTCAATACGATACACCTGCTTATGTATGAGATGAAGCCATGCCACAACAAAAAAAAAAGAAAAGCGAACATACATTCACTTTTCTCATTATAGCACAGGTTCTGGACAGGCGTCATGTTCTAGTTCGCCGTTTCGTTCATTCCGCGCTTGCCGCGTCGACGGTCTCTGATTCATCCACGGCGAACTGGCTGAAGGTGGAGATCACGCTGTGGTATTCCGCCATATCCCGCACGCGGATGCCGTTGTAGAGATTGTCGATCGCTTCCTGAGGCAGACTCGTCTTCAGCGATTCCACGTCGATCTGGAAGAAAGTTCGAATCGCGTTATCCGTGCTGGGCACTCCTTCGAACAGAGTCAGATGGTCCGTCGTATCGATCCCGATGTAGGCGGACTGCTTGCAGCGCTCGGACAGATCCTCCACGTATTCATAGAATGTGATCGCTTCGTCGTTCATCTCATCCACCAGCCAGGTCTGATGCCGGTTCATAAGGTCAAGGATCTGGCCGGAGCTCAGTTGTCCGAACGTTTGCTTCTCCTCGCCGCAGATGTAGATGGTGTAGACCTCCACATGTCTCTTGACCTCATGGCTCTGCAGATAGTCTGCGAGCTCCTGCCGTTTCTCCGCGTCGGACGGCGAATGGGACCAGGCCTCCACCGCCTTGACACGCAAGCGTTCCAGCCTGGCCTGATCGGCCGAATCGGTCCGCTCGGGCAGAAGGGCCAGCCACGCGGCGCCGATCACCATCAGGAGAAAAGCAAAATTCAGCCCGAGCTTCCTGCGTCTGCGCAAGATCTTCTTCAATTCCTTCAGCAAACCAGATAAACGCCGAATGTTCACATCGATCCCCTCTTATCCAGTACGCCCCGCTGTTATGCAAGCTGCGGAAGCCAATTGTTTCTATCTATTGTGACCAGAGATCTGGGGAACTATTCGCTTCTTCCTACACCCTTAACCATGGTTTGGACCTGGAAGGACCCGACCCCTGTCTTGTCGTTCGCCCTGCGCCATGCAGATGAACTTTGGGAGTGCTTTTCTTCTGCCCTCCTGTGCGCTTGCGATTCCTGCTTCGGCTGCGCCCGGCGGCAGATTCGCGCCTTACGCTCGCCAGGCTGGCCGTGTCATCCGCCGATGCTGACGGGTCTGTTCCTTCCGTCTGGTCAGCTCCGACCTGGTTCTTCAGCTCCTCGACGCTTTGCTCAAGCGCCGCGATGCGAGCTTCATCCGCAGCCGTCAAGGTTTCTTCCGATCCGTTGCTTGCTCCACCGGCCAAGGCCGCCTCTTCCGCCCGACGCTTCTCCGCCAGACTGTAGTACCCGACAGAGGCTCTGCCGCCGCAGCCGCACGGTTTCTTGACGGGAAGCTGGGCAGAGAGCCCTGCGACCGGCAGATTCGGCGGATAGTTCGGCATGTTGGCCAGAGTCGCATTGGCCTGGCCTGTTGTCATGTAATCAAATGGAGCCGACCAGGTGTACGCCTCGGGCCAGGGAGTGGACATGCCGTCGTATGGTTGTATGGTCGGGTGGAGTTGACCGGACATGGACTGCACGTACGGCGTATGCATATTGGCCGAGGCATGGTCAGCACCGGCGCCGGTGGCGGGCCATGTCTGATTGCTCGCCGTGGAGAGAGGCGACACGGGGGACGGCACATTCACCGATTCGCTGTACAAGGGTCCCTGAACATGCCCGCCCGGATAGGAATAGGACAACGGCGCTTGAGCATGGAGCGACGAATCGTTGGTGGTTCCCTGTACATGGGATACGTCTCCGAAAGCTCCCACTCCGCTGTACAGCGGGTTGCCTGTAAAATTTTGCGGGATCGTGCTCAGGTAAGGCGAGGTGTCGTCCGAATCATAGCCGCTGCTGCCTGTGATGTCACCCATTCCGGCAGCACCGCCGGTTCCGGTCATACTTCCCATGCCGGTCGTACCCGTGATGTCACCCGTACCCGTCATGCCTCCGGTGCCGCTCATGCCGGGCGTTCCTGAGAAGCCGCCGGTTCCGGTCATGCCTCCGGTCCCTGGCATGCTGCCCATATCCCCCCATCCGCCGGTCTGGTAACCGTTCATCCCGATCCAGCCTGTGCCTGTCTGACCGCCTGAACTGCCAGACGATGCGGAGCCGCTGACCGGTTGAGCAGCCTGCCCCCCGGTGGCAGTGCCCGCTCCCGCTTCTGCAGCCGGTACCGGGAACTGCATAAACAGCGTCTCCGACACCTGCCCAACCGGGTTGATCGGGTGCCCCCCCTCAGGCTGGCCAGGCGCGATCGATACCGGTCCAACGGCTATTTTTATCTTCATACCAGGCGTGATGTTATCCGGATCGGTGATCTGGGGATTCAACGCCAGCAGCTGCGCCAGCTCCAGTCCATACTTCTCGGCGATGGACGACAGCGTATCTCCCGCTTTCACGATGTAGAGTCTCACTTGATGCTTTGCCTCCTTCAGTGCAATTTCGATATATCATATGCGGCGGGTGGGCGTTTGTCACACCGGAAGCTGGACGATATTCAGGCGGCGACTCCAGCGGCATGGCTGAGTTCTCACGCCGCTTCGGCCATTTACGTTGGTCGAAGCAACCTTTATGCCGGTTTTTTCTGCTGCTTGTGGCATCCAATGAAAAAGGTCCTTCGTTCGAATGTTCGAACGAAAGACCTTTGATCGGCAGGCCGGCCAGAAGCCGAACGCCAGACGTCACGGCTTCTGCGCCGGGCCGCGGCCGAGTCAGGATTGGATGAAGTTCAGCACCTGCATCATCCGCTTCACCATGACCGCCGCTTCTGCCCGGGTCGCCAGCGCCTTCGGCGAAAGCGTCGTCGCCGACGTGCCGGTGATGATGCCTTCGCTCACCGCTTCGGCCATGGAAGGTGCTGCCCAGGTCGATACGCTGCCGGCATCCGCATAGCGGCTCAGGACGGATGTGGTTGCAGCGGCATCGTATCCGGCGAACCGGAGCGCTCTCGCCACCATCGTCGCCATCTGCTCGCGCGTGATCTTCTCATGCGGTCGGAACGAGCCGTCCGTGAAGCCTGTCACGAGCCCGGCTTCCGCAGCCGCACCGACAGCGCCGTAGAACCAGTCTGCGGCCGTCACATCGTCAAACGCGTCAAGCGCCTTCTCCGTGAGGCCAAGCGCGCGCACCAGCAGGGCGGCGAACTCCGCACGGGTGATGTGCTGATCCGGCGCGAAGCGGTCCTCGCTGACTCCCCTGACGATGAGCTTGTTGGCCATCAACTCGACATCGCGGCGCGACCAGTGCCCTGTCAGGTCAGCGAAGGTCTTCGAATGCTCGATGACGGCGTAGATGCTGTTGCCCGGACGCAGCATGATCGCTTCCTGGCCATTGAACACGGTAGGCACAGGCGTGATCGTGCCGCTGACCGGATCGTACATGACTCCTGCCGCTGTGGATGCGTTCACCGCATCATCCAGCTTGATGACACGAGCCACATACGTGGTGAACTCGTCGATCTCGAAGGCCTCGCCGTCTCCCGCTTCTACCGTGAGCGTGAACATGAGAGGTTCACTCAGCAGGGCGGCTCCCAGTTCTCTGGCCGCATCATGGAATGCCGCTGTCACGTTGTCGTCCGGCTTGCTGATCGTGACCGTGATCTTCAGATCATCAACCGTAACGCCGGATTCCTCCGCCAATCGCGAGAGGTCGAGGAGTCCGACCGGCAGATAGAACGATCCCTGATCGGTCTCGATCTGCAGGACCGCATCCGCGCGATGCCCGGCTACGACGTCCAGAATCTCGGTTGTCAGCTGCACCTGCACTTCATCCTGGCCGCTCTCCACGTACAGGGTGAATTGTGCCGCATCCTCTGCCGCTTCGCTGATCAGCTCGCTCAACGCATCCGGGTTCATCGTGACGATCCTCTTGCCATCGCCTGTCGTGACCTGTGCGGCTTTATCGATGCTGGTCGGTTGCCCGGATGAGCCGGTACCATCCTCCGAACCCGGCTGCGTCGTGCCGCCACCTGCGCCCGGTTGCGGCCCCGGACCGCTCGTGCCCCCGCCACCGGATGAAGTGCGCACATCCGCCTGGATGCTGCTCCACAAGCCCGCAGCGTCGTAGGCTCGAACGGCGAACGTGTATACGGTATTCGCACTCAGGCCGGTCACCCTGTAGCTCGTCGCCTGATGCTCCAGCTCCGCCAGCAATTCGGGTTCTGCGCTACCAGTCAGCCGGTAGACCTTGTACCCGGTCACGCCGAGGTTGTCATAGGCAGGCGTCCATTCCAGCGTCACGCTGTTCGTCGTGACATCTCTGACTGTCAACTTCGCCCCCGCCAGCCACATCGGAGCGCGGACGTCGGCAAGCTCAGAGCTGTCCGCACCGGCATTCGCCAGTACCTTGGCAGGCACATCTGACGTGTCATCGATCCGGGTGAACAGGACAGGCTTCCAATCCACCCTGCTCAGCTGCGGATAGGCCTGCGAGATGCTGACCGGAACACCGTTCAGCAACGTGCCCACATCCGTGAAGCTGGTGCCGTTGTTGATCTGGATCAACGCTTCAAGCGGAATGTCCGGATCCATCACGAAGTAGTTGTTCTCCGCGTACACCTGCGACTTGAATCCCACGCCGATCGCGTACAGGAACGGATCATCCGCGTGGTACGAACCTTCGTAGTAGTTGTTGTAGAGGTGCACCTGACCATATCGGACGCGCGGCAAACGCTGCCCGACATTCCTGTAATAGTTGTGGTGGAAGGTGACTCTCAGCTTGCCTTCATCGGCGGTGTACGAGTCACTTCCGCCAACAAGCGACACCTTGTCGTGGTTCTCGAACACGTTGTACGACACCGTCACCAGATCGGCGCCGTTCGTGATGTCCAGGAAACCGTCATACATCTGATACTTGCGCCCGAAATAGTATGGATAGCCTTGACGGCCTCCGTCGGTAAAGGTGTTGTGGTCGATCCAGACATTGGTCGCATTTTTGATCGAGATGGAGTCATACTCCGAGTTCCAGTTGCCGAACTCGCCGTCCGTCGGATCCCATTGCGGGAAGTAGTCGAACGTATTCTCGAAGCGGATGTTGCGCACGATGACGTTGCTGACGTTCTGGATGACGAGGTTGCCGCCGCGAATCGTCGCGCCTGTGCCAGGCAAGCCTACGATCGTCGTGTTGGAGCCAACCGGAATCTTGATCCGATCGCCCTGCTTCTTCTGCGACGCGGCCCGTGCCTCTTCCAGCGGTCCGCTCGGCAGGCGGTCCCAGCCCCAGACCTCCGGATCGTACGTTTTCAGATACTCATCGAAATTATACGCCGGATCCATGTAGTAATCGATGTTAACAGGATTGTTGTCATCATCGACATTCATATCGATGACGCCTTTGATATAGATGATCTTCGGCACGCTGTTGTTCGACCCGCCCAGTGCCGCGAGCAGCTGGCTGCGATTCTCGACGATATGCACCTGGGAAGGAGCCGCGTTCGCGCCGCCGATGGTAACGTTGCCATAAGAGGCCCAGCCGTCATTCGGCGTCAGCACTTCGCGACCGATCGCCATCTCTGGTGAACCGGTGACATGGATCGTCAGTTCCGCCTCTGCCTGCTCAAACTCGAAGGTCAGTCTGAGCCGGCCATCAGGCTGCTTCGCCAGATATTGGCCTCTGATCGAATAGACGTTGCCGCGAACCTCATAGTCATCCAGCGAGAGCGTCTGATCCCCGTTCCTGATCGCCTTGAGCGCCTGGCCGTAGCCCTTGACGATCACATGGATATCCTGCGGATCGCTCGCGCTCTTGTCATATACGGCATAGGTGGTCACAACCTCCGGCATGTATTGGACCTTCGGCATGATCACCGGAGTGGCCGGATCCCAGCCGCCCAGGATCCTCGGGATCGTCAGGCTGGCTTCCTCACCAGTCAGGATGAGCGGAATCTCACGCATCGACGCGATGGCGCCAGGCCCGTAGCTGTTGTACTCCGAGAAGAAGGCCTCCTTGCAGCTGCCCGCGCACGACGAGACCCATCCACCCGGGATGAAGTTGTCCGAGTCAATGTTCGTGTTGATGAAGGTAACGCGCGCATAGTCCTTCCACGGGCGTCCAAGGTCATAATTGCCCTTGGCAGAGGCATCATCCACGATGTGCGAGTTGAAGAAGACATATCCGGGGTCGGTGAGATTGCGTTGTGCACCCGCCGTGATATGTCCGCCGCCGCCTTCATGGCTGACGAGGACGAGACGCACATTGTCCATGACCACTGCCGGAGCTTCGCCGAAGATGAAGTCGACGTCGCCCTGGATGATGCTGTTGTGGAAGTAGTGCATGCCGCCATTGTTGCGCAGCCCGTTGTACAGCGTATCCTGATGGCCGATCAGCCGCACGGACTCGAACGACGCCTGGTTGCTCTTGAGCGACAGAGCCACCGCCTGCGCCACTTTCGAACGAGGACCTGCGCTGTTCTCGATCGTCAGATTGGCCGCCGTGAAATAATCCGCATCCACTTCGACCGTCTGGCTCAGGAAGGTGTTGCCAACATGTCCAGGCTGTCCGACGGTGGACGGCGTTCCCGCATAATCGCCCCAGGTGATCTTGGTGACGTCCATGCCCGATCCAACCAGGCTGACATACGGCTTCGTGACCTTCAGCTTCTCCTCATAGACGCCTGGTGCGATGTGAATGATGACGCGCTCGGTGTTATTCGCCGGCACGGCATCAACAGCCGCCTGAATCGTGTCGAACACAGTGACATTGTCCGCCGTCAGCATCTTGTCGACCGTCAGGATCTTCGCGGGAAGCACCGCGATTTCATCCGACTCTCCGCCCTCGCCGGCTGCATTGACCGCCGCTACGACGTAATAGTAGGTGGTGCCATTGGTCACATCCGTATCGACGAATGCCGTTCCGTCCGCTGTGGCGATCGTTGAGTACGGACCGCCGCTGGTGGTGCTTCTCTTCACCCGGTATTGCTCCGCTCCGGGAGCAGCTTGCCATTCCAGGCTGACCCGTCCGCTGTCCGCCACTGCCCACAATCCGGTGACTCTGCCCGGAGCGTCAGCGGCTGCGTCATACGGCCTGGCCTTCAGCTGGTTGGACAACATGCTGGTCTGCGATCCGCTCACCGCCGTGACGACGTAATAATAGGTTTGACCGTCATCCACATTGGTGTCCACGTACTCCGTGCTCCCGACTGTGGCCAGCTCTGCATATGGACCGCCATTCGTCAAGCTGCGGCTGACGATATATTGCGTGGCTCGCGCAACCGACGTCCAGCTGAGATGGATGCTTCCGTCACCCGACTCGGCGCTGATCAGCACCGGCGCCTGCAGTGCCGCGGAAGCAGCAACCGCCGTGACGGCTGACGAGCCCATACCGCCGACATTGCCTGCCGTCAACCGGTAGTAATAGGTGACTCCGTTCCACAGCTTCTTGTCCAGGTAGGAAGTGCCCGTGATGCGATCCGAACCGTTCTGCTGGAGCGTGATATAGGGACCATGCTCCGAAGTCGACCTCTCCAGCTTGTAGAAGGTGGCGCCTGGCACCTCATCCCACTTCAGCAGCAGCTGGCTGTCCCTGATCTCTGCCCGGAAGTTCCGGATCGGGTCCGTTGGCGGCGGCACATCGTTCGGGAAAGCGGCCGACTCGTTGGAGAAGTCGCTCTCGCCTTTCTCGTTGACCGAGGTGACGACATAATAGTAATAACGGTTGTTCTCCAGGTTGCTCGTATCCGTATATTGGTTGTCCTCCACACCGGATGCGATCAACTGATATGGTCCGCCTGGCTGGTCGCTGCGGTATACGTTGTAGGTATCCGCATCGCTTGCCGCATTCCAGGTCAGAACCGCCCGACGATCCGCTCCTTCCGCCTTCAGATTCTGCGGCGTGGTCGAGCGATGCGCGTAGACGATCAGGTTGTCGATAAACAGGTCTCCCAGGGAAGTTCCCGCAGTCCGGCCCTGGACCCTGCTGATCTGGGTCAGCGGAGTTTGGAAATTCAGATTGCCCTGATATTGGCCGTTGATATACCAGTCCGCCGTATTCGCCTGCACATCCGCCACGAACTTGACCGTATACCAGGTGTTTGCTTCGATTGTAACCGGCGAGGCGTTCAGATGCAGATTGACCGCCGTCTTGTTGGACTCACCGTCCAGCAGCTCCAGCACGTACGAATCGCCCACCACCTTAGGCATCATGAAGTCCAGCTGAGCGGTGATGCCTCCGGTCACCGGGGCGAAATCCACCACGAAGCTGCCCCTGCGTCCCGCATCCGCCTTGTCATTCACCCAGAGCACGTTGGTATTGTTGCCGACGATCTCAGGCGCAATATTGTTCATATCTCCATCGGTGTACCATTTGGATTTGCGTGAATCGATATCCCGCGTGTTCACAACAGCCAGATTGTTGATCTCGGACTGTCCCAGAAGTGATGAATAGCCTTTAGGCATCTCGCCCAACGGATCGTCTTCATAGTTATCGCTGATGATGAAATCCCTTGGTTTGGCGGACACTTCTGCAGAGTACTCGCCTTCCTGGCCGTCCTTTACAACGCTGACGACATAGTGGTAGGTTTCATAGTTGGTTAATCCGTCATCCAGATAAACCGGTGACCCGCCAGGAATCTCCTCGGCGATCGTCGTGTACGGTCCGCCGGACACGGTGCTTCGCTTGACCTTGTAAACGACATCACCGGTTACCGCCTGCCAGGACAGATACACTTGCCGGTTCTTGGCGAATGCTGTCAGTCCGGTCGGCACGGGAATCACATCCGGATCCTCGCCTCCCGGGTCGCCTCCTCCCGGATCTTCTGGCGGCTGGGTCAGCTTGGACACCTCGGTCTCCAGCGAGCTGTCGTATTCATGGAACAGCGTCACCTGGCTGAACTTCGCCGTGGCGTTCAGGCCCACGGCCAGCCCGACCAGCAGCTCGGCGTTCTCGGTGATTGCCGGATCCTTGATCGACTTGCCGTTGATCTGGGTCCATTTGATCTTGTCGCCCTCCAACACGCCCAGATCAAAATAGACGTCCGAGCGATTCTCGCCAGTATTCCAGCGTTTGCGCACACGCATGTACTTAGGCGCATCGTTCCAGTCGTACCTCACATCCTGGTTGTCGATCCTGTACGGCGAGTTGCCAACGGACCCTTCGCTCGTCACTTCCTTGACCGTGATGTTCGGCTGATACTGGTTCGACGTCGCCTGCATGTACGAGAAGACGAACGGGCTTCCCTGAGCAAGCGAGCCCCGCACCAGGATGCCCGCGTGCGAGCCGTTGACATACTGGAAGTCCACCAGCTTCGCGATGATCGTGAAGTCACCGCTCACCGTCGTATAGACATACTGGAACTGCTCATTGGCCGCGGTCTGATTCCGAATGCCGTTCCCCGTCGCGGAGATCGTATAGGTAACTGTTGCCGGATCATAGCTGACCGAGCCGTTCGAGCCGTTGTACCCGATCGAAAGCCAGCCAGCAGGAAGCTCTGCGGCTCTTGCCTCCACAGCTCCGCCCGGCGGCATGTAAGCAAACACAAGAAGAAAACTCAGAAAAACCAACAACGCTTTTCTCATGCGATGATAGCCTCCTCTCCTCTTGATGGCCCCATGGAACGAACAGTCGAGCAATTCGTGATAATAAAGCGCTTACAACTTCGCGATTCGCCTTCCGTATTCCTCCCCCTTTCCGGCTCCTGTGCGCATAAAAAGCCACGCCTGACTGGACGCATGGGCAGCGCTGCCGTTCAGTGCAGCGCCAACGTTCAGTCAAGCATGGCTAGTATAGTCCCGATCCGGGCTATGCATCAATAATCATTCTTTGATAAACATAATCACAAATTAACGAACCTGTACGATCTGATCTAATGATTATCCGGGCTTCCTGATGAGCATATCGCCCTGCATGTCTTGTGCGCATCAGCTGTGGCATGTCGTTCCTGACGCCTAACCTGAGATTCAGGCATCCGGTTCCAAAAAAAGCTGCCAGGCACGCCGGCAACCACCGGCATGCTGACAGCCTGTCGCGTCGAATCACCCATCACGCGAATCCGCTTCTACACCTTCTGCAGCTGCAAGCCCAGCTCCGTGCTCAGCTCATCGACCACCGAGGCGATGCGCGCCTTCAGTTCCTCCTGCAGCTCGAAGACCTGGCCGGCGGAGGTTTCCGTGCGCAGGACCTGCTGATCGACCGCATAGACCGCATTGGTGAAGCGACGCGCGCCCAGCGCGGACAACACCGGCTTCAGTGAATAATCGATCGAGAGCAGATGCGCGATCGTGCCGCCGATGAAGATCGGCGTGATCGTCTTGCCAGCGAGCCCGCCCTGCGGCAGCAGATCCAGATAGGTTTTCAGCACGCCGGTATACGATGCTTTGTACACAGGGCTGGCGATGATCAGCGCGTCGGCCTGCTCCACCCGGGCATTGGCCTCGCGGACGGCGGGATCGTCGAACCTGCCGAAGATGAGCGCCTCAGCGGGCAGCGAGACGACGTCCAGCCGACTGATGCTGACATCCCTTGCTGCCAGCAGCCCGGTCGCATGGTCAAGCACGCCGTACAGGCGGGATTGGAGATTCGGACTGCCGGAGAGGATCAATACCTTCCTGGACATGTGGCCATCATTCCTTTCATCATCCTGTCGATTATCTGGATACCTGGTTCACCCATGTATCGTAGAACTGCGGCGCCCCCTTCGAGTCGAAGCGGATGCCGTGCACCCTTCGGTCGCTCGCCACCGTGTAAGGCAGTACATAGACCGGGATGGCATACACCTCATCATGCACGATGCGCTGCACCTGGCGATAGATCTCCGCCCGCTTCTCCAGATCCATCTCGACCGTCCCCTGGTCCAGCAGGTCCTGCAGGCGCTGATCCTGATACTTGTCATGAAAGCCGGTTCGCGGCAACAGGTATGGCCTTAGCACACCGTCCGGATCCGGACCATATTGCGAGCCGATCCACAGATCGAAGTCGCCGGTCTGGCTCTTGGCCTGATAATCCCCGACGGATGTCGTGCTGATGTTTAGTTCCACGCCAAGCGACTTCCATGCGTTCTGCACCATCGTCATGACATCCATTCGCTTCTCGCGATTCGCGTAGAAATCGATCATCTGCAAGGACAAGCGCTGGCCGTCCTTCACGCGGATGCCGTCGCTGCCCTTCTCCCAGCCGGCCGCCTCCAGCAGCTCCTCGGCTTTCGCCGGATCATGGACCCACAGTTCCTTCAGGCTGTCATCGTAGCCGAACAGTGACGGCGACAGCACGGAGTATGCCCGGTCGTACGTCCCGAGGTAGATCGTCTGCACGATCTGATCCCAATCCACCGCGAGGCGAAGCGCCTCCCGCAGCCGCTTATCCTGCAGCACGCCCTTCGTCGCGTTGAAGTGAATCGACGCGTTGTAGTTCAGCAGTTCGACCTCCTGAACCTGGTAGGCCTGCTCGATCTGAGCCAGATTCTGCGGCGGGATCGTGTCGATCACCTGGACGTCGCCGCTCTGCAGGGCGCTGACGCGGGTCGCCTCCTCGGTGATGATCTTCACCACGAGCTTGTCGAGGTAGGCCGGTCCCTGGTGGTCAGCATTCACAGGCCCCCAGGCGTAATTCGGGTTGCGTTCGAGCACATATTCATTG
>Ga0310835_100292_pt1 | contig 34283 bp, 32 predicted proteins | sample SM_ome_3_FD_201308 | JGI IMG/M metagenome (GOLD analysis project Ga0310835, IMG submission 201308) | Sorghum-adapted microbial communities enriched on stacked mutant (SM) sorghum from Joint BioEnergy Institute, Emeryville, California... ...
TCCGGCAAGAAGTATCTCGATATGAGCGAGTATCTGGAGTGGCGTGCCAGTCAACCCAAACCGGTGTCAAAAGTGACACGAATTATGTAATTTGCCCCCTTTCTAACTGAGGGAATTTACACACAAATTTGGACTTGATCGGGCAACCGGCCGGTTATGCCCAGTCGCCGTCGGAATGTGGCATGCAACGGCAAATAACCGGAGAAGCTGAATAGGAAAAATCGCCAAATGCAGAAATATTGACCCTCGTAACTAAATAAAATATAATTACTTACATAAAGTTATTGACAGCAGGGGGTGCAGCATGAATTTTCACGGCAAGCCGTTCACCTATGTGGGCCAAGTCCGTATCAAGGTCAGTGACTTGGACCGGTCGCTTGCGTACTATCAACAGGTGATCGGCTTTCAAATTTTGTCCCGCTCCGAACGTACGGCTGATTTGACGGCTGACGGCAGGACGGCTTTATTGACCCTCGAACAGCCGGAAGGGATCGTGGAGAAGAAGAGAAGAACGACGGGGTTGTACCATTTTGCATTGCTGCTGCCGTCACGCGCGGATTTGGCGCAATTCGTGCTGCATCTGGCATCGCTGGATGTGCCGCTGGGTTCGGCCGACCATCTGGTCAGCGAGGCGATCTATTTGTCCGATCCGGATGGCAACGGCATTGAGGTGTACCGCGACAGGGACCCTTCGACGTGGACGTGGGACGATCTTGAAGTGCGCATGGCGACGGACCCGCTGGATTTCCGGGATTTGCTGAAAGGCGTGAAGGACCGCACCTGGCAGGGATTGCCGCAGGGAACGGTCATGGGGCATATCCATCTTCATGTTGCCGAACTGGCGCAGACAGAAGTGTTCTACAGGGCGCTTGGATTTGAGGTCGTATCGCGTTTCGGTCCACAAGCTTTGTTTGTATCCAATGGCAAATACCATCACCATATCGGATTGAATACGTGGAACGGGATTGGCGCACCCAGGCCGTCAGCCAGCAGTGTCGGATTGAAATGGTTTGACGTCATCTATCCGGATGATGCGGCACGCGGGCAGGCGGTTGCAAACTTGCGGCAGCTCGGCATCGCTGTTGCGGAAGAAGAGGCTGGATGGATGGTGGAAGATCCGTCGGGCAATCACATCCGCCTGATCGGTTGAAAAATCAAATCAAGGGACTGCATCCGGGGTCGGAAGGCTTTCCGGGGACAGTCCCTTTTCGTTTCAGACGACAGGTCTGCCGGCCACATAAATCACTTGTCCTGTGACATAACCGGCTTCGTCGGAGCTAAGGAACGCGATGACATTGGATACGTCTTCCGTCGTTCCCACGCGCCGGATCGGATTGTTGTTGATCAACTGTTGCTTGTATGCTTCAAAATCATCAATGCCCCGCTGCTTGGCTGAGGCGATCGAAGCTTTGCTCATTTCGGTATCGATAAATCCCGGCGCCACGGCGTTGACCGTGATATTGAAGGGCCCCAGCTCCATGGCGAGCGATTTGGTCAGCCCCTGGATGCCGGCCTTGGACGCGGCGTAGTTGAGGCGTCCCGCACGGCCGACGGCTGCCTGTGACGACAGCATAACAATGCGGCCGGATTGTTGTTTTTTCATATGCGGTTCTACGGCTTGGGAGCAGAGAAATGCGCCCTTCAGATTGATGTCCAGCACCTGGTCCCAGTCATCGTCGGTCATGGCGCCAAGCAGGTTGTCCCGCAAAATGCCGGCGTTGTTGACCAGAATATCGATGCGTCCAAACGTCTCCACGACATCCCAGACGCTGGCCTCCACTTCCTGCCGGCTGGAGACATCTACCCGGTAAGCCTTGGCTTTGCTGCCGGTCTTCTCCCGGATTTTGGCTGCTGTCTCCTGCGCTCCTTGTTCGTTGACGTCAAATATGGCAACATGCGCGCCTTCCGATGCGAACCGGAGCGCTGTCGTTTCACCGATTCCGCGCGCGCCGCCCGTGACAATCGCCACTTTGTCCTGAAATCTGTTCAATCGGGGTCCGCTCCTTCATACGAATTAATCTACGATAGCCATGGCCCGCACTTGACCGCCGGATCTGCCGACATAGGGAATCGGCGCGCCGCTGAATGTGAAGCGGGGTTTCGGAATGCGATTGATGTTGACGACATTTTCGATTATGGCGATAAAATCGTCATCGGGTAATCCCAGACAACGGGGACGCAAAAAATTCATGTGGACCGGCAGGCGGACTTCACCGCGCACATCGATATTGCAGGTGTCGATACCGACCGTCTTCACTTTGCGCTCCCGCAGCCATTCTCCCGCATCATGTGCCAGCCCCATATGTTCGGTCGCATAGGTGAACGGATCGGTGACTGTTGACCATCCGGTATGGATCAGCACGATATCGCCGGGCATGATGCGGGTGCCTGTCCGGAATTCCGCTTCCTGCAAATCTTTGGCGGTGATGACTGCCTTGGGTCCGAATTTGTGCGAGACATCCAGCCAGATGGCGGGACCAAACCCGCATTCGATCGGCATTTTGTCAATCGTATACGGGGAGTGGGGATCGCCATGGGAACAGGAGTCCATATGCGTGCCGGTGTGTCCACAGATGACAATCTGCTCGTTTTCGAATGAAACCAGGTCGGTATCGTCATACAAATTGACGCGGTTGTATTTTTTCCACGATTCATGGCTCAACGTACCGGACAAAAACAGCGGGGAGCGTCCATGCGATTCCGCCTGGCGCATCCCTTCAAACAGTTCCATCGTCAAGTCGATGATGGTGGGCAATGCCGTTCCCTCCCTGTCGTTTATTTCGCGGTACCGATATAGAGGTCGTGCAGATCGCTGCGCGCCAGGAGCGATGCTGCGGAATCGATCTTCGTAATCTGGCCCCGCACGAGTACGGCGGCGCGGTCCGCCACTTTCAATGCGATGTTGGCGTTTTGTTCGACCATGATGATGGTAACGCCGGATTTTCTCAGCTTGTCGAACTGACCGAAAATTTCCTTGATGATCAGTGGTGCCAACCCGAGGGAAGGCTCATCCAGCAATAGCAGTTTCGGCTTGGCCATCAGGCCTCGCCCGATGGCCACCATCTGTTGTTCGCCGCCGCTCAGCGTGCCGGCAATCCGGTTTTCCATCGAGGCCAGCGCCGGAAAAATCTCGTAGATGTGTTCCAGTTCTTTTTTGAAATCGATTTTGCCCTTGTGGCGGTAAGCACCCAGCATCAAATTTTCCCGAACGGTCAGTTCATAAAAGATCTGGCGGCCTTCAGGCACTTGCGTCATGCCGAGATTGACTATCTTCTGGACGCCCAGCCGCTGGACAGGTTGATCTTCGAACCAGATTTCGCCGGTTTTTTGCGAATGGACGCCTGAAATGGCGGACAATAGCGTGCTTTTGCCGGCGCCATTCAATCCGATCAGGGTGAAAATTTCGCCGGCCTGCACTTCAAAGGAAATATCGCGCAACACTTGCACATGACCGTAATAGGCGTTCAGTTGCCTGACTTTCAACATTTAGTCCACCTCCGCCCCCAGGTACGCGCGGATGACGTCCGGATTGTTTTTGATTTCGACGGGCGTTCCCTCTGCCAATTTTTCTCCGTAATTCATGACGACGATGCGGTCGGAAATTTCCATCACCGTCTCCATGTCATGTTCGATGAACAGGATGGTGGTCCCCTCATTCCTGAGGCGCAGCAGAAATTCGCCCAACTGCTTCGATTCCTGCGAATTGAGACCGGCGGCGGGTTCGTCGAGCAGCAATATCGAAGGAGAGGTCATCAATGCGCGGGCGATTTCGACCATTCGCTTGCGGCCATACGGCAGATCGACGGCTTCCGCGTGCATGTATTGCTGGAGGCCGACCATTTCGATCCGGGATTCCGCTAATTCGCGCAGTCGTTTTTCCTCAAACCGGTTGCGGATGCCGAACAGCGATTCCGAAAATCCGATTTTGCCTTTGATATAGCCGCCGGCCATGACGTTTTCCAAAGTGGTGAGACCTTCGAACAGCTCGATGTTCTGGTAGGTGCGTGACAATCCCATCGACGCCAGCCTGTAGGGGGCCATGTTCGTGATGTCCTTGCCCTGGAACGTGATCTTGCCGCTTGTGACGTCATAGATGCGGGTGATCAGGTTGAACAGCGTAGATTTTCCCGCACCGTTGGGACCGATGATGGACAAAATTTCACCTTGATCGATATGAAACGAAACGTTGTTGACGGCATAAAGGCCGCCAAACGCCTTGGACAAATTTTCCACACGTAAAATCGCCACTCGGATCACCCCTTATCTGCCGTGTTTAGCCTGCGCCGGCCGACTTGCTGCGTAATGCGGCGGCTCCATTGTGACAAAAAGGGGGCCAGCCCTTTCGGCATAAACAGCAGCACCAGGACAAGCAGAATGCCATAGATGATGAGGCGATACTCCCCGGCAGAGCCCGGTACGATCAGCGGCAGCAGGTTGGTCAGCCCTTCTTCGAAAAAGGTGATGACGATGGCGCCGACCAGTGAACCCCACACGCTCCGCAGTCCGCCGACGACGACAACGGTAAGCAGCGTAATCGCGTAGTGGACTTCGAAGGAACTCGGTGCGATATAGGACGTCTGGAAGGCGTAAAGCGATCCGCCAATTCCGGCAATGACGGCAGCGAATACAAACACTTTGAGTTTCAGCAGGAACGTATTGACCCCAAGGCTTTTGGCGGCGATTTCGCTGCTGCGCAGCGTCTCCAGCGCGCGTCCGTTCCGCGAGGCCAGCAGGTTGAATACGAGTAGGATGCTGATGATTGCAAATGCCCACACGAGATAGTAGTTGGCGACGTCTCCCTTCAGGGAAAGACCGCCTATGGAAAACGCGGGAATGCCGGGAAATCCGCCGGGGCCTCCGGTGATTTCGGATTGTTGCATGAGCACGACAAACACCATGTAGGAAAAGCCCATGGTGACCAGGGCCAGCACATGTTCCTTGAATCGCAAAACGGGCAACCCGATCAAAAATGCGATGACACCCGTAAGCACGGCAGATGCGACAAGTGCCACAACCGGCGGCCAATGCCATGTCACGGTGGCGATGGCTGTCGTATAGGCGCCGATGCCCATGAAAGAAGCCTGGGCAAATGAAATTTGTCCGGCAAATCCGAGCAGCAGCCCCAATCCCAGTGCGACCAGCGTCAATGATCCGATGTTGATCAAGATCTGATAGTAGTAAGAACTATGGACAAACAGGGGGAGAAGGGCAACGACAACCGAGACGCCTAGCAACAATTTTTTATTGATTTTGTCCATGTCGCTGCACCCCCTACACCTTTTTTATCGTCTTTTTGCCCAAAATGCCGTTCGGCAGCAGGATCAAAATGATGATCAGCGCCAGGAACGAGATGAAATCTTTGTAGCCGGAAGAGATGTAGCCTGCACCGAAGCTTTCCAGCAGCCCCAGCGTAAATCCGCCGACGATCGCTGCGGGAGCGCCGGTCAAGCCGCCCAGTACGGCTGCTACGAAGCCTTTCAGCGTAAACATCATGCCCATGTCATATTCCGCATATGTCGCAGGTGCGAATACGATACCGGCCAGCGCTGCCACACCTCCGCTCAGGACGAATGCGATCATGCCCATGCGATCCGTCGGAATGCCCATCAATTTGGCGGCTTCCCTGTTGCTCATGCAAGCGCGAATGGTCGTGCCGAAATAGGTTTTGTCGAAGAGGTAGAAGAAAGCGATGATGACGGCTGCGGTCGTCCCCAGAATCCAGAGATCCTGCGTGGTAATGACGGCGCTGCCGATGCGAAGCGGTTGTCCGGCGCTGAACGGCTTCAGCAATCTGGCGCTCGTTCCCCAAGTGATTTGGGCAATCCCGCTGATGATATATCCGACGCCGATCGTCACCATGATGGTAATCAACACGTTTTTGGTATTTCGCAATGGATAGAAGGCGGCGCCGTAAATGCCCATGCTGATGATCATGACAATCAGGACGGTCAGGCAGGCGGCCAGCAGTTGATTCATTCCCGCGTCAACCAGGGTAATGACAATCATGGCACCCAGCATGACAAATTCGCCCTGGGCGAAGTTGATGATGCCCGTCACTTTATACAGGATGACGATGCACATGGCGATCAGCGCATAGATGGCGCCAGCGACAAGACCGGAGGCGATAATTTGTTCGATGTGCATGCTTCTCTCCCTGACACAAGTATTCTGGGTAGGCAGTCAAGGAAGGGAATGCGATTCCCTTCCTTGACGGAGGACAACTTTAATTCAGCACAAATTGGCCGTTGTCGATACGGACGTTAACGAAACCGCTTTCATCCAAACCATTGTGATCCGTTGGTGACATGTTGTACGTACCCAATTGACCCACGACACCCGATGCCGATTCGAGGTTGTCGCGAATGGTCTGGCGGGTTACGTTGTCGCCTGCTCTGGTGATCGCATCCTTCAGCAGATTCCAGGCATCCGCGCCGTTGGCCGGGAACTGGCTGCGTTCGGTATATTTTTCGGAATACAGTTTCAGGAATTCGTTGACGACTTCATATTGCGGATCGTCTTGCGGAAGCTGTTCGGCGACGACGAATTTGTAAGTCGGGAAAATGACGCCCGTCGATCCGTTCGGCTCCAGCTTGACGAATTCCGAGGACGAAACGGCAGGACCGCTGTAAATCGGGTATTTGCCGGCATAGCCGAGTTCATAGAAACCTTTGGCAACAACAGCAGATTCGCTCGGCGTTGAAGTCCAGAGTCCCAGCGCGTCCACACCTGCGCCCATGATTTTGGAAATTTGCACTTTGGCGTCCTTGTCATCCGGGTTGATCTGTTCCACTGCCGTAATCTCAATGCCGAAATCGGGCGCTTCTTTCACGAACGTATCTGCGCCGGATTTGCCGTAGTCATTGTTGACGCGGATGATGCCGATCTTCTTGATGCCTTTTTTCTGTGCATCCGACAGCAGGGTACGAACGAGGAAACGTTCCTGCGGCGGAATTTTGAATGCCCATTTTTTGTCCGCAATGATGGAAGAAGAACCGCCGAACGAGATGTAGGAGATGCCGGCTTCCTCGATGGCAGGCACCATGGCCAGCGAAATCGGGCTGGAAGCGCCGCCGACGATCGCCATGATGTCTTTGTCTTCGATCATGCGTTTCACTTCGGAAAGCGCCTTTGCTTCTTTGGTTTGGTCATCGGCAATGACAAGTTCGATTTGCCTGCCGTTTATGCCGCCGCTGGCATTGGTGGCATCCACCATGACCTGGAATCCGTTCAGTTCGGCCGTGCCGATACTTGCGGATGCGCCAGTCGTCGAAATGATGACGCCGATCTTGATGGGTGGCTTGCTCTCGGCCGGCGCGCTGGATGAAGGTGCTGCCGACGAGGCCGATGGGCTCGGTGAAGCGGATGCTGCAGGAGAGCTGTCGGCATTCGAACCGCTGGAAGCGTTGTTGGACGAGCCGCAGCCGACAACGAACAGCATCAGTGCTACTGTGAAGGCAAGCATTTTCGTGAGTTGTCTGGTCATGCGAGATACCCCTTCCTTTTTGATAGAACGCTTTCATTTCCAGTTGCATGCATATAAAAATCGTTTGTTGCCGGGGGCCATCCTCCTTCCCCTAAATTTGTTTGCCTTATGTCCATTTAGCAAAAAACATGCCAATTCCGGCTTATGCCGTTACGGTGAAGAATGCATGGTTTTCGTGCGATGGCAGGGCGGCAAGCTGTTTTATTGTGAAAACGGCCGTTTCAAAATTGATACTTTGGATGGACCCGATCAATGGCACGCTAAAAGATGCTCAAAAAACATGTCGAAAAATCACGAAATAAGGATTGCAAAAAATTGAAGCTTGTAATAAGATATCAATTATCAAATATCAAATCCGAGTAAATCGCTAGAATTAATTGGATAAAAACTGGAAAGGATGGCGGTGGATGGCGTACTTTGCAGTATTTGTGACGGAGTTGGACAATTCCAAGAAAGAACAGTATTTTGCGGATCATATGAAATATCTGGACGATCTGCGAGAGCAGGGCAAAATCATTGCCAACGGCAAATTGACCGACGGGTCGCTGGGCCTGATCATTTTCCGCGGTGAATCGCAGGCGGAGGTTGAAGACATTTTGTCCCGTTCACCGTTCGCCATCCATGGCGTTCGTGAATTCAAAGTTCACGAATGGGCAGCCAAATGGGGACCGGACATCTAGGAGCGAGTGTCGATATGATGGAATCCTACGTGTACAATCGGTTTCTGCAAAACACGAAGACTTTGGGCGGAACCAAAAACGATCATCCGGACCACGTTCACCTGTCTTTCGGCTTTCCCAGTTCCGAATTGTTTCCGGTTCGGGAACTTGCCGAAGCGGCCAGGACGGCGACGCTTGAACAGGGTTCGCGGGCGCTTCATTATTTCGGCGGTTCGGCCATCGGCGAATTGCCGCGCTGGGTAGGCGGACGTCTGGAGAAGATTGGCATACGGGTGCCCGCCGAACAGATCAAGATTACGGTCGGGGCGGCACAGGCGATTGAAATCTCGGCGCGCATTCTGTGCAATGCCAATGATGAAGTCTGGGTTGAAAATCCAAGTTTTTTTGGTGCCATTCGCATGTTTCGCCTGGCGGGCGCAGCGCAAATCCGGGCATTTGAAATCGACAAAGACGGCATCCTGATCGAACCTTTGCAAGCGGAACTGGCCAGAAGGGCCGAGACGGGCGAGGCGATGCCGAAGCTGCTGTATGTGATGCCGAACTTTCAAAATCCGACGGGCGTCGTTTTGTCTGTAGAGCGCAGAAAACAGCTTGCCAAATTGGCCCAAAAGTATGGTTTTTACATTTTGGAAGATGATGCGTATTTTGAACTGAACTATACGAACACGTTTCTTCCCGCAATTCATTCGTTTGCACCGGAACATGTCATTCATATCGGAACCTTCTCGAAAATTGTCGGACCGGGCGTCCGGCTGGGCTGGGCCATCGTGCCGCCGGTTTTGCTGAAGTTCGTACAGCAATTCATGAGCGGTTCGCAAACCAATCCCTACATGCAGGAGATCGTATCCACCTATCTGAAGCAAAACGATTTTCAGGCGTATCTGGACCGGTTGCTTGCCCATTACAAAGATCAGAGGGATGCGATGGTGGCTGCGCTGGCCGAAACGTTCGGGGATCTGGTCGATGTGCAGGTGCCCGGTGGAGGATTTTTCCTGTGTGTCCGGTTCAGGAAGCCGACCGATGTCATCCGTTTGACGGAGCTTGCTGAGCAACATGGCGTCAGCGTACTGGATGGCAGCGCCTTCTATGCGAATCGCGAGGGCAGGGACACCATCCGATTGTGCTTCACATATTGCAGCAAGGAGCAAATCGTGACTGGCATCCAAAGATTGTTTGAAGCTTATCAGAAGTTGCCTGCTTTTTTGGCCAATAAATCCGAGTAATCGGATAAAACATCTTTAGAAAGGCGGGGTACGATGAGCCAAATTACGTTGCATCCGCATGGCATCTATCAGGTGCGACTCCCGATGGCCAATCCGCCATGGATGAACAGCTATCTGGTGCCGGACGGTGACGGATATGCGCTGATCGATCCGGGATTCAATACGGAAGCGGTGATCGAACTATGGCAATCGGTCGCCAAGGAAATCGGACTGTCGTTCGATCGCATCCGGAAAATCCTGGTCACACATCACCATCCGGATCATTACGGTTTGGCGGGCTGGTTCCAGCAGCAATCCGGTGCACCGGTGTACGTATCGACGCTTGCCAAGCGGCAAATCGAGGGGTTGTGGGGCGAAGGCCGCCCGCTTGTTGCGCACTTTCTGGAGACGTACAGGCAAAACGGCATGCCGGCGGATTTACTGGCGCAATTGAAGGAACAACTGGAAAACAATCTGCACCAGGTGCTGCCCCATGCGACCCTGACCACGCTGGATGAAGGGGAAACGATCCGGATCGGCGATACGGTGTTCCAGGTGCTGCATGTACCCGGTCATGCCGCAGGCCATAGCGCGTTTTACAGCGAAGATTGGCAAGTCATTTTCATCGGTGATGAAGTGATGCCGGACAGTTTGCCGGATACGTGCTTTGTCTCTGACGAATTTGATCCGAGCCCGATCCGCAGCTACATCGAGTCGCTGGATAAACTGCATCCTTATCAGGTGCAATGGGCGTTTCCGGGACATCACCAACCGTTTGCCCATTTTCGCGAACGGCTTGCGCAACTGCATCGGCTCAATGCGGAACGCCAGCAAAAAGTGGTGGACCAATTTGCGGCAGATACGTGGAAAACCGTTTACGAAGCCTATTATGGCGTATTTGAACCGGTGTCATCCCTGATCCAGAAACGTTTTCATTTTACGGAAACGATCTCCCGCGTCCGGTATGCGCTGTCGCAAGGTCTGATCGAACAAACGGAACAAAACGGCATTTTGAAATATCGAAAAAACGTATCATGAGTTTCTAGGACTGGAGGAAACAAACATGGCAGAGCAAAAGAAGAGACAGTTGAAATTGGGCGCCCGTGTATTTGGCATCGGCCATTATCGGACTTCCTGGCGTCACCCGAACGTACCGCCCGATGGCAATGTCAATTTTGCCGAACACATCCGGCAGGTGCAGGAGGCGGAAGCAGCCAAGTTTGATTTCGTCTTTTTCTCGGACCGTCTGTACTTCGACGAGACCAGCGCACCGAAATCGATGAACCAGTTTGAACCGTTGACGCTTTTGTCGGCGCTGGCTTCGATTACGAAAAACATCGGGCTTGTCGGGACGCTGTCGACTTCCTATACCGAGCCGTTCAACGTGGCGCGCCAGTTCATGTCGCTTGACAAAATCAGCGGCGGACGCGCGGGATGGAATGTCGTGGCCACCGCATTGCATGGCGCAGCCCTGAATTTTGGCCGCAACGAACACTACAGCCACGAGGAGCGTTACAAACGCGCCAAAGAGCATCTGGAAATCGTGCAGGGGCTGTGGGATTCGTGGGAAGATGACGCATTCGTCTACGACAAGGAGAACAACATCTTTTACAACCCGGAAAAACTGCACACGTTGAACTATGTCGGCGAATATTACAAAGTTCGCGGCCCCTTGAACATCAACCGTTCCCCGCAGGGGCAACCGGTCATCTTCCAGGCGGGACAATCCGAGATCGGCAGAAACTTTGCGGCGCAATTTGCGGAAGGGGTCTATACGGTTCCGGTATCATACCAGGAGGCCAACCGCTACTATGAAGATTTGAAAGCACGCATCGTCAAGGCTGGCCGGGACGCATCCAAGACGCTGATTTTTGCCGGCATGAATCCGGTGATCGGCAGAACCGAAAAAGAAGCGCAGGACAAGTACCAGGAAGTGCTGTCCTACATTACCTATGAAGAAGCTTTGACAGAATTGAAGCTGTTCTACAAGAACGTGGACCTGAACCAGTTTGATCCGGATGCGCCGTTCCCGGATTTGCAGGATGAAGGCAGCGACGGATACAGCTATCTGGCCAACCGCATCAAGGAAGCGGCCAAAGCGGAAGGCTTGACGCTCCGGCAAGCCGCTTTCCGGTATGGGACACCCAAATCCGAGTTTGTCGGTACACCGGAACAAATCGCGGACCGCATGCAATATTGGTTCGAAAACAGGGCTTGCGACGGATTTTTTGTCTGGCCGCCGTATTACGAAGGCAATCGCGAGTTTATCGAATTGGTTTTGCCGATTTTGCGTGAGCGCGGATTGTTCAGAGAAGAGTACGAGTCGACGACGTTGCGCGGCAACCTGGGACTCGATTTTGTCAAAAATCGATATGCCCGGTCGTGATCGGATCGTGCAACCGGTTCCGGCAGACGGAAGCGGAAAGGAGGGGGACAGGCGATGCTTCAGTTGAACAATATCCATAAAAAATTCGGTTCCGAGGAAGTGCTCAAGGGCATTTCCCTTTCGGTAAACCGCGGGGATGTCGTTTCGATTTTGGGGCCCAGCGGCTCGGGCAAAACAACATTGCTCCGTTGCATCAATCTGCTGGAACGTCCGAACAAGGGCACCATTACGATCGGTGATCTGACAGTGGACAGCGAGAAGCTGGCGCGTAAAGATATTTTGAAATTGCGGCGCAAAACCGCGATGGTGTTCCAGTCCTACAACCTGTTTGCCAACAAGAATGCGCTGGAAAATATCATGGAAGGCTTATTGGTCGTCAAAAAGATGAAAAAAGACGAGGCCAGGGCGAAAAGTCTTGCCTTGCTGGAGAAAGTCGGCTTGGCCGACAAAGCTGACCATTATCCGTCGCAATTGTCCGGCGGACAACAGCAGCGCGTCGGTATCGCCAGGGCGCTGGCGCTGGACCCGGAAGTGATCCTGTTCGATGAACCGACATCCGCACTCGATCCGGAACTGGTCGGTGAAGTGCTGGATGTCATCAAAACCATCGCGCAGGAAGGCGTCACGATGATCATTGTGACCCATGAATTGAGTTTTGCGCGGGACATTTCGACTAACGTCGTGTTCATGGAAAAAGGGCACATCGTGGAGCAGGGCGAGCCCAAACAGCTTTTCTTCCAGCCGCAGCATCAAAGAACAAAGGAATTTATTCGCAATCGCATTGCCGAATGGTCCTTTGAAATATAAATTCTATCGAAAAGGGGAAAAAAGAAATGAAAAAGTTTTCACTTACCGCCATTTTGCTGGCTGCCGTTGTCGCTTTGTCGGCATGCGGTTCCAGCTCCAATTCCAGCTCCGAAGGCAGCGCGGGCGGATCGTCCGCATCACCGGCACCCGGCAATGACCAGAAAGTGACCGTATTGAAAGTGGCGCGCAATGCCGTGCCGAACAAACCGTTCAGCTTCCTGAATGACAAAAACGAAATGGATGGCTATACGGTCGAATATCTGAAACTTCTGGACGAGCGTCTGGAAGAGTATGAATTCCAATATGAAGAAATCGCGCGGGAAGCGATGCTGGTCGGCGTCGAGTCGGGCAAATATGACTGTGCTGCGAACTATTACTACCGGAATCCGGAACGCGAAGCGAAATATCTGTTTGGCGAAGTGGAGTATGGCTACTCGTTGAACGCGCTTATCGTCAGAGAAGACCGTGACGACATCCACAGCCTGGACGACATGAGAGGCAAAACGCTGACGCCGATGAGTCCGTCCACCGGATTGCGCACACTGGTCGTCGACTATAACTCCAAAAACCAGGATAACCCGATTATCGTTGAAGACATCGATGCGGTAACCGATGCAGAGTCCGTAAAATGGGTTGCTGAGGGCAAATACGATGCATACCTGACCAACAAGACGGTATTTGACAACGTGAACGCCGAATTGAAACTGCCGTTGAAAGTGGCGGCCTATGTCACGAAGGAACCGATCTGGGTGTTGTTCAACAAGGAAAAAACCGATCTGGCAAAACGTTTTGACGAAGTGACCAAACAACTGATCGAAGACGGCACGCTGCCTGCGCTCTCCGAAAAATGGTTTGGCGTGAACATGTTCCAGACACTTGAAGAGGTCAATGAGCAATATCAATTTGGAAACAAATAACCACTGTGACGGAGGGGCGGACACGTGATCAATTTTGCTGAATTGATAGATGCATTTTGGAAATTGCTTCCCAAACTGCCCCTTACGTTGTCTTTTACGGTTTTGGCGCTCATCGGGGGCACCTTGCTGGGGTTTGTCCTGGCACTCGTCCGGATCTTCAGGGTCCCGGTGTTCTCTCAATTGATCGTGGCGTATGTATCCTTCATGCGTTGTACGCCCGGCATCGTGCAGTTGTTCCTGATCTTTTACGGGCTGCCGCAATTTCTGGACAAGATCGGCATCGACATCCATGGCTGGAGCAATTTTACGTTTGCAGTGCTTGCTTTTGGCCTGCATTGCGGCGCGGTCATGTCGGAAGTCATTCGTTCCGCGTATCTGGCGGTACCGAAATCGCAACATGAGGCCGCGAGCGCGGTCGGGATGTCCTATCTGCAATCGCTCAGGCGCATCATCGTGCCGCAAATGGTACGCATTGCCGTACCGATCGTGGGCAACAATGCGATTACGATCTTCAAGGAATCGTCGCTCGTCTTTACCGTGGGTGTCGTCGATTTGATGGGGCAAGCGCAAATTTTAACCCAGAGCCGATATGGCGTCACTTTGATCGAAACATATTTGGCCGTGTCTTTTATTTACTGGTTCTGTTCGATGGTGTTCGGACGCCTGCTGGCGTACTACCAGAAACGCACGGAACGGAAATACAAGATTATGGCCAGAAAGGCATAGGGTGATCGCTGATGTTGCTGGATTGGGATTATATGTTGAGCAAGCTGCCCCTGATCATCGAAGCGATACCACGCACGTTGCTGATGGTACTCGTATCGGCAATGCTCGGATTCGTCATCGGATTTGTGCTGGCGCTGGTCCGTTCGTACAAAGTTCCGGTTTTGTCCCAATTGGCCACCGCCTATATTTCGGTTTTCCGCGGTGTGCCGCTACTGGTGCAGATGTATCTGGTATATTTCGGATTGCCGGAACTGTTTGGGCATCTCAATGAGACGCTGGGCGTTGCGCTGCTGCCGACCGAGTTCAACAAGATGTTCATCGCGATTCTCATTTTTACGTTGTACACGGCAGCCTATCAAGCCGAAGTCTGGTATTCATCCCTGAACGCAGTCGATTATCAGCAGATGGAAGCGGCACTGTCCGTCGGCATGACCCTGCCGCAGGCGCTCATCCGCATCTTTGTGCCCCAGGCGCTGGTCAGTGCGCTTCCGAACTTCTCCAATCTGTTTATTTCGCTGTTCAAGCAGACTTCGCTGGCCTTTTCGATCAAAGTCATCGACATCATGGCGGTCGCGAAGATGGAAGCGGGGGCAACCTATCGCTACCTGGAGATGTACGTGCTGGTGGCGCTTGTATATTGGGTTTTGATTTTCGGATTCGAACGTTTGTTTATCCATCTGGAAAAATATTTCTCCAACCAGAAAAAACAGCAGGCGGTATCCAGCGGCCAGTCGGGCATTGCCGGATGAGCCTCGCATGGCCGACATGATCGGCTATATGAAAACGGCGGTGGTACGGGAAGGAAATTCCCCGGTGCCACCGCTCATGCTCTTATAGGGCTGATGGAAGCCACCGGCTAAGCCGGTGGTTATGATTTTTCCCGGCTTGTATGGGCTGTCATTTTTGTTCTTGCAGCAGGTCAGGGAGGTGGTTGCGCCGCTGCAATAGGCGAATCGCAACAAACGAAATTAGTACAAAATAATACAATTTATCCAGTATACTATGAAGGTAGTCTATAATTATAAGCAGCAGGTCGTATAAGAAGCTGATCTGAAAAACCAAAACGCCGGTTTTCGAAATCGGAAAGAGAGGTTGCAGAACGAAATGGCTGTATTGACGGTGCGATTTTTTTCGAAATGTTTGAGAAGGGAAGTGACCATGAGCGCATTGCTGCCGGTAGATTCCCCGGAATTTGGCGAGGGGCAGGCTTCGAACGCTTCGTCCGGACAACCGTTGAAATCGCTGTATTTGTTGCATGGTATTTTCGGGAGTCATGAAGATTGGCTTCATAACTCGCGTATCCGGGTGCTGTCGGATCGCTATCAGTTTGCTGTATTTATGCCTGCTGGGGAAAATCGGTTTTACCTGGACAACGAAGAACGGGACGAGCTGTACGGAGAATTCATCGGTCATGAGCTGGTCGAGAAGACGAGGCGGATGTTTCCGCTTTCCGCAGCACGCGAGGACACCTTCATTGGCGGTTTGTCCATGGGCGGATATGGCGCTATCCGCAACGGACTCAAATACGCAGATCGTTTCGGAAGCATCATCGCCCTTTCATCCGCACTTTTGCCCTATCGCATTGCAAACGCGACCCCCGACTACCATGACGGAATTACCGGATATGCGTACCTCAGAAGCGTGTTCGGCGATTTGAGCCAGTTGTTGGGCAGTGACAAAGATCCGGAAGCGCTTGTCCGACAGTTGAAATCTGCCGGTAAGGAAATTCCCCGGATCTATATGGCTTGCGGTACCGAGGATTTCCTGCTGGATACCAACCGGCTGTTTCATGAATTTCTGTTGCGCGAAGAAGTCGATCATGTATACATCGAAGCCCCGGGTGCGCATACGTGGGACTTTTGGGCCCGGTATATCGAAAAAGGACTGGTATGGGCAAAAGGAGCTGCCTCCCGGTGACGGGCAGCTCCTTTTATATGTTGGTCCTGCAAACCAATCCTTTTTCCGACGGTTTTTCCGTCGTAAACTTATACGCCCGTAGACGTTGATGCAGCGGGGATTGGTGCTTCCTGCCGCATGTGTTTCGGCATCCGGAACAGCGGAATCCATCTGCGAATCGCGGCGATGATGATAACGATGCCCAGCACCAGCATGATGATGGACAACGTTCCGTTCAGCACGCTGTAACCAGCCGCTTCGGGATTCAGGTACACATGCTTGACCATCCAGACGGCTGCGACGTTGACCGTCACAAACAAATAGGCTAGCGGGATGAGACAGACCAGCATATAACGGCGTTTGTCGGCGATTTTCAAAATGACCGTCGCCCCGACAATCAACCCGATGGAAGCCATCAATTGGTTCGATACGCCGAACAGCGCCCAAACCGAAGAAATGTCCCCGGAGTAGAGCAAATATCCCCAGAAGAAGCAGGCTAGCGCACTGGCGAACACGGCGCCCGGAGCCCAGTCGATTCTCTTGAGCGGCCGATAAAGCTCCCCGAAGAAATCCTGGATCAAATAACGGGCAACGCGCGTACCGGCGTCAATCGCGGTCAGGATGAATACAGCCTCGAACAGGATGACGAATTGGAAAAAATAAGGCGCCATATGCTCGAACCAGGGAATCTTCGTGAATACATAGGTCATGCCCACGGCCAGTGTAACAGCGCCGCCGGTACGTCCCTCCAGATTGATGCCGATCTCTTCGCTCAGTTTGGGCAGTTCCACGACTTGCATGCCCAATGTTTCAAATACGGCGGGTTTCGAATTGATTGCAAAGTAGTCGGCCGGCTGCAGCGCGGTTGCCGCTACCAATGCCATGATGCCGACGACGCATTCCACCAGCATGGCGCCCATGCCGACAACTTTGATGTCACTCCAGCGATTGAGCATTTTTGGCGTCGTGCCGGAACCGATGAACGCATGGAATCCGCTGATGGCACCGCAGGCGATCGTAATCGAAATGAACGGCCACACGGGTCCTGCCACGATCGGCCCGCCGCCGTGGACGAATTCCGTCAGTGCCGGGAACTGGATACCCGGATTGATGATGAAGATGCCGATGATCAGCGCCACAAATACACCGATTTTCATGAAGCTGCTCAAATAATCGCGCGGCGCCAACAGCAGCCATACCGGCAACGCCGCCGCGAAGAAGGCGTAGACCGGCAAGAGGATGGATAGCGTTTGGGTGTCAAAACTGAGCCATTGGCCGACGATGGTGTCCTGGATCGACGGCCCAACAAATACGCCGACCATGATCAGGATGAATCCGATCGTTGACGTCAATTTCAAATTTCCCGTTTTCTTGTACAGCAACCCCACACCCATTGCGATCGGAATCGTGATACCGACTGCAAACGTACCCCAGGGGTTTCTGTCCAGTGCGTTCAAGATGACCAGGGACAAGCCGGCCATCGTGATCGTAATGATGAACAGCATGGCCAGCCCCGTGCAAAAACCGGCGACCGGTCCCAGTTCCTCCTTGGCGACTTCTGAAAGCGATTTCCCTTTTTTGCGCATGGACGCAAACAGCACGACGGCATCGTGGACGGCGCCGCCGATGACCGCCCCGATGAGGAGCCACAAGAGGCTGGGCAAATACCCGAATTGGGCGGCCAGTATCGGTCCGACAAGCGGACCTGCGGCAGCAATGGCTGCGAAATGATGGCCGAAGGCAACCCACTTGTTGGTCGGCACATAATCTTTGCCATCCTTCAATTCGTGCGCAGGCGTCGGCCTGTCATCGTTCAGCTTCAATACTTTGGCTGCGACGAACGTGCAATAGAGCCGATAAGCGATCATCAGCACACATATGGATCCGATTACAATGGAAATGGCATTCATCGCTGTTTCCCCCCGATGGAATTTGAAGTAGGTCCATCATACTAGAAGGAAGACGAAAAAAAGCGTTTTCATGACGAAATGTCACATGCGGCGGTTGAGTGGTTTGTTTCAAGGGATGTTTGGCAAAGATGGGCGGTTGCCTTGAAAAAATACAGTTCCCCATGGGGGGAGCGGGAAGCGAACTATATTCCGATTCGCTGCTTGAGTTCCTTGAGATGCATCCGGCTGACGGGCACCTTGGAACCGTCCGTCATGATCAGGGTGCAGGTGGAATGAAACCAGGGCTGGATTTCGACGATCCGCTCCAGATTGGCGAGGTACGACCGATGGACGCGCATGATGGACGTATGCTGGAGTTTCTGCTCCAATGTCGTCAATGGATCGTTGACGGCAATGTGCTGATTGTTGGTCACGATGATCGTTTTTTTGTCCTCGGAATACAGATAGATGATGCTGTCGGTCGGAATCAGCAAAATGCGGTCATCGGTATTGATGGCCAGTTTGTCGCGTTTTTCCGGCAGGGACGCTTTTGGCGCAGCGGCTTCCTGTTCTCCGAATGCCCGTTCCGCATGCCGTTTCGCCAGCTTGTTGACCGTTTGGACAATCCGCTGCTCATCGTATGGTTTCAACAAATAGTCCGTGGCGTTCAGCTCGAATGCTTTCAGCGCATATTCGTCATAAGCCGTGGCAAACACGATTTGCAGCTTGGGCTCCATGGCCAAAAGCCGATGGGCCAGATCAAGACCGTTGCTGTCGGCCAGCTGGATATCCGCAAATACAACGTCCGGTTTCAGTTCGCGGATCAGCGCGAGTGCCGCATCCAGCGACTCGGCTTCGCCCACGACTTCCACCTGCCTGGTTCGCCTGAGCAAATAACCGAGTTCCTCTCTGGCCAGCGGCTCATCGTCAACGATGAATGCCCTTAACATTGTGTTCCCCCCATGTATAGCGGTGCGTCGGCACACAAATCGTGATTTTTGTGCCGAAACCGGGTTCGCTGTGCACGTCGAACCTTCCTTCATCCCCATAGAGTTCCTTCAAACGTCTGGAAATATTATGGAGCGCGGTGCCCGTTCCTGTCAGCGAATCGACGGCGGATTTGCCGAGCAACGCCAATTTGGCGGGAGGCACGCCCTGGCCATTGTCCTCGGTTACCAGAATCATCTTGCCGTCCTTGAGCCGCGCACTGACGTTGATGACGCCTTTGCGGTTATGAAACGCATGGAGGATGGCGTTTTCCACCAGCGGTTGAAGGGTAAAGGGGGGAATGGGCACATCCAGGGCATCCGGGGAAATCTCGAATTGAACGGCAAATTTGTCCGGAAAACGGGTTTTCTCCAGCATCAGATACGCTTCGACGTGTTCCAGCTCTTTGCGGAGCGGAATCAGCATCTGGCGGGCGCCCTGCAGATTGCTCCGGAAAAAAACGCCAAGCTGTACCAGCAGGTTTCGCGCCTGTTCGGGGTCTTTCCGGCAGAGCGAGGCGATGGTATTGATCGCGTTGAACAGAAAATGGGGATGGACTTGTGCCTGCAGTGCCTTAATTTCCGCATCTTTCAGCAACTTGCGCTGCAGTTCGGCCTGTCCCATTTCCAGTTGCATGGAAAACAGGTTGCCCAGCCCTTCCGCCAGTTCCTGATCTACGCGATTGGCCCGGGCCGCTTTCGTAAAGTACAGTTTCAAGGTCCCGACGGTTTCCTCATGGATTTTGAGCGGCAGCACGATGGCGGCCTGCAACGGACAATCGGGATGAACGCATTGAATGACATCCGGCGATTTGGCCACCACCATCCGGCCTTGTTCAATGACCTGTCTCGTCAACTGCGTAGACATGTGGTTCAGCGGAATATGGTGGTCGGCGCCGACGCCGACATGCGCCAGCACCTGTTTCGTGTCGGTGATGGCAATCGCGTCGGCATCCGTATGTCGCAAAATGATCATTGCTGCTTTCTTGCAGGATTGCGGATTCAGTCCCTGGCGGAAATAGGGGAGCGTCTGCTGTGCAATGTACAGCGCGTCATGGGTCTGGGAAGCTTTGGTGTTCTCCTCCTCCCGCCGGATCGATTCGAGAATCATCATGCACAGGAAAGCGCCAAAACCGTTCATGGCAATCATCGGAAGCGCGATCACCCGTACAAGCGCCAGCGCCGCTTCAAAAGGTTTGGCCGCAAGCAAGATGATGCCTTGCTGCAAACATTCCATCGCGATGCCGACAGCGACAGTCCATGCCAGCATGTTTCGGCTGCCGGATTTGACCCGCTCACCAACCACGCCGGCTACCACACCGGACACAGCCGCGGAAACCCCGCATGACAGCGCGGTGAAACCGCCCAGCGTATAGCGGTGCAAGCCCGAAATGATGCCGGAGACCGTTCCGACCAGCGGGCCCCCCAGCATGCCGCCTATGACGATGCCCAACAACCGCGTATTGGCCAATGCGCCGTCATGGTCGACCCCGGTAATCCAAAAATCAGCGAAAATCGCTTCACTGCGGACTTCAATCCCCATATAATTGCTGATCACGCCAAATGCGCCAAATACGGTAATCAGTCCGATTTTTTCCCGGCGTCCATGTTCATGGTGAATGATGCGGCGAAACAGAGGCATTCTGGAGAGCAGAAAAGTCAACATCAGCAGCAATGCGACTCGTTCCAGCATGAGCAGCAGCAATTGAATATCAATCACCTTCATGTCCGGTGCAAGATGGTTCCGCAGTTAATATGCGTAATTGCCCATATACCTATGTGTTGGAGCATATTCGCGGCATTTCAAAAATAAAGCGCTTGCATAAAGGGGCAAGACATGATATATTAAGCCCAGAAACCGCTTTCTCCAAGACAGCCAAATCAGAAACCGGTTTCACGCCAATGATGAAGGTGGATGACGCATGAAACCGACGATTATGGACGTTGCAGCGCGCGCAGGAGTGTCCAAAGCGACGGTGTCAAGAGTGTTGAACCAGAACCCGCAGGTGAAAGGGGAAATCCGGGATCGCGTCCTTCGCGCCATCGAAGAGCTGGGATACCGGCCCAGCGCGATTGCCCGAAATCTGGCAACCAGCCGCTCAAACGTGATCGGGTTGATATTGCCGGACATCACCAACCCTTACTTTCCATTTATTGCCCGCGGGATCGAGGATGCCGCGCATCAGCTTGGATATTCGCTCTTCATCAGCAATACGGATAACGACCCGAAGCTGGAGCAGGATTATATCAACAAAATGGTGGAGCAGCAGGTTGGCGGCATTGTGCTGATATCTTCGGCGCTTGATGTGGCGGCTGTGCGACAGCTGACCGAACTGAAGACGCCAATCGTGCTCTGTGACCGTCTGATTGATGGCACCCCATTCGATTCGGTGTCGATTGACAACCACAAGGCGGCATATGAAGCGGTTTGCTACCTGATTTCCCGCGGTCACAAACGGATCGCTCATCTTGCGGGTCCGAGAAACATCCAGTCTTCCGAAAATCGCAGAGCCGGGTATCTTTCGGCCATGCGGGATGCCAATCTGGAGCCGTATATCAGTACGGGCACGTTCAGTTTTGAATCCGGTGTAGAACTGATGGGGACCGTCATCGACGAATTCAAGCCGACAGCGCTGTTTGCTTCGAACGATCTGCTTGCCCTCGGGGCGATGCAGGAAATTATCCGGAGAGGCATGCGCATACCCGAGGATATTGCCGTCATCGGATGTGACGACATTCTCTTTGGCAAGATGTCGCGTCCTCAGTTGAGTACCATATCCATCCCTGTCTACCAAATGGGTGTAACTGCGGTGCAACTGTTGGAGAACCAGATGACAGGTGGAAGAGAAGGTACGGTCAAAAAGATTTTGGAACACAAACTGATTCACAGAGAGTCATGCGGGTGGTGAACCTATTTGTCAGCAGAGATCGTCGTAATTGGAAGTCTGAATATGGACATGGTCATTACACTGAATCAGCGTCCCCATCCCGGAGAAACGGTACTTGGCACTCATTTTTTCATGAATGCGGGCGGCAAGGGGGCCAATCAGGCGGTCGCCGCACGCAAACTCGGCGCTTCCGTGGCGATGATCGGAAAATTGGGTTCGGATATGTTTGCTGAGCAAATGCTGGCGGGTCTGGAGCAGGTCGGCGTCGATTGCAGCGCCATCGAAAAAGTGGAAGGGCAAAAGACGGGTGTAGCTTTTATCATGCTGGATGCGGAAGGAGAAAACAGCATCATCGTGGCACCCGGCGCCAATATGCTCCTGACACCGGAAGATATCCGCCGCCAGGAGCCGCTGATCCGGCAGGCCAAACTCATCATGGTACAATTGGAAATTCCGCTGGAAACGGTCATGGAGGCCATAAGAATTGCCAGGCGCCATCACGTGCCGGTATTGCTGGATCCGGCCCCGGCACAGCCTTTGTCGGCCGAACTGCTCAGCATGGTTGATTATATCGTGCCAAATGAAACGGAAATCTCGCAATTGACCGGCATCCAGGTTTATGATCAGCGGACGGCCAAGCTTGCCGCAGTCGAATTGCTTCGCAACGGGGTCTCGACCGTATTTGCCAAACTGGGCGAAAAAGGCGTCGTCGTCATCAATGCAAACAGTACACATGTCATTGCGCCATACAAAGTGGAAGCCATTGATTCCACAGCGGCCGGTGACGCCTTTGCAGGTGCACTGGGCGCCGCACTGGTCAGCGGCAAAGATATCTGGACTGCCGCGAAGTTCGCATCCGCGATCGGCGCGCTCACGGTGACGCGCAAGGGTGCGCAGGCGTCGATGCCCGATCTCGAAGAAGCGGAGCAATTCATCAAACAGGAAGCACAACGGGAAACGGGCAAAAACTGACATCGGAAACTGGCGGATTGCGTGAATGGACAGTCACGCAATGTCCTGCAGGACCAATTTCCATAATATTGGATTATTAAATAAAAATGGGATACTTTGCCTGAAGGTTATTGCAAGCGCTTTATTGTTGAGTTGCTTCGTTCCAGGTTGCCCTGTTTCCAAGTTTCGTACAAGCGCCCATTGATGTAAACGTGCGATTTCCTGAGGAGGGTGTTGGATTTGTCTTACATTTCAATCAAAAACGTCTCCAAGCAGTTTGTCCGCAGAGGTCAATTGACGCAGGCGCTGTCCCATATTGATCTGGAGATCGAGGAAGGTTCGTTCGTCAGTTTTATTGGCCCCAGCGGCTGCGGCAAGTCAACGCTGCTGAGAATCATTGGCGGACTGACGGAGATCGACGAAGGGGAAGTCCGGATTGGCAATCGCACGCCGCTGGAGATGCAGGCGGCCAAGCAATTCGGATTTGTGCCGCAGGCTCCGGCACTGTTTCCATGGAGAACCGTGCTGGAAAACATGAAGCTGCCGTTCGAAGTCAATCGCAAAAACAAAATCAATATCAAAGACCAGGAACCGCATCTGATCGAACTGCTGAAGTCGGTCGGATTGGGTGATTTTCAACATGCGTACCCGAAGGAACTTTCCGGCGGCATGAAGCAGCGGGTCGGCATCGCGCGCGCGTTTGCCACCGATGCGCCCATTCTGCTCATGGACGAGCCTTTTTCCGCCCTTGATGAAATTACGCGGGAATTGCTGATGCTGCAATTGATGCAAATTTGGGAGCAGCACAAGAAGACGGTCATCTTCGTCACCCATAGTCTCCAGGAGGCCGTATACCTTTCGGATAAAGTTGTCGTCATGACCAGCCGTCCGGGCAAAATATCCACCATCATCGATATCGGCCTGCCGCGCAAGCGCGAAGAATCGATTATCGGGACGGACGATTTCCGGCATTATGTATCGAAAGTCAGACAAGCATTGCGAGAAAGGTGGGAGTAGTCCATGAGCCAACCCGCACTTCAGACGAATGCCAGCCCGGAAACGGCAAAGAACGGGAGGAAGACCGGTGCCGAAGAAACGCTGGGCTACAAATTGAAATCGGTTGCAGGGGCCGTTATGTATCCTGTGGCGACGTTTACCCTCCTGTTTACCCTGTGGGAACTTGCCGTTCGCCTGCTGGATGTCAAAGCCATCATTCTGCCTGCACCCACCTATATTTTTGAGGAACTGTTCGGCTCGTTCAGTTTTTATATCCCGCATATCAAGATTACGTTTTATGAGGCGATCATGGGATTTCTGCTGGGGACGACGCTCGCGCTTATCGGCGGCATCCTGATGTCCCAGTCGCGGCTACTGGAACGCATGATGCTTCCGGTTGCCATTGTGGCGAATGTGACGCCAATCGTGGTCATTGCGCCGCTGTTCATGATCTGGTTCGGTTTCGGTTCGTATCCGAAAATATTGATCTCGGCGATCTGTACGTTTTTCCCGATGCTGATCAACTCCATCGTCGGATTCCGGTCTGTCGATGAAAACAACTACGAATATATGCGATCCCTGCATGCCAGCAAAACGGAAATCTTCATCAAATTGCGCTTTCCGAACAGCTTGCCGTTTCTGTTCGCCGCCGCCAGAACCTGTATGAGCATGAGCGTCATCGGCGCAGTTGTCGGCGAAATGTATGGCTCGACCAAAGGATTGGGCAATGTGGTCGTCACTTCGGCCAACTATTTGGAAATCGACCGCATGTTCTCTGCCATATTCCTGCTGGCGGCGATGGGCATCCTCATGACCAATGCGGTACGGCTGATCGAGCGCCGCGTGCTCAAATGGCACGGTTCGGAGAGATAGATGGACATTCGGCGACAGCTGGGCAAACGACTGGCAACCGGAGGGCGGTATCTTTGGGGCGTGCTGATCCTGATGACCCTCGTCTCCTGTTCGCCCCGGGAACCGGCAGATGTGCCGGCGGGCGCATCTGCCGATCGTCCTTCCGCAGGCGTCTTGCCATCGCCAGGTGCCATGCAGGGAAAAACTGGTGTCATCGACTGGCCAGCCCGGATTGCGGAAAACCGGAAAGCCGGAACAATCAGTTATATGACCGGATTTCTGTATGCCTCGTCATCACCGGACGTAAATGCGGTTGTCGCGGATGAACTGGGCTATTTCGGAGAACTGGGCCTGGATGTGGAAATCATTCCGGGCATTGATCCGGATGGCATGAAGATGCTGTCCTCCGGCCAGGTGCAGTTTGCCAGTGCCGGATCGGCCAGCCTGGTCATCCAGGCTGTTGCCAACGATGCGGAAATGAAAGGGATCGCCCTGATGAGCCAGGTTGGACTTGGCGCCCTGATGGTGATGGCCGATTCGGACATTTGGACGCCAAGGGACCTGGAGGACAAGACGGTCGGATACAAGGGCGCAATGCCTGCGCATTTCAAGGCGATGTTCAGCCGGGCAGGCGCGAATTTGTCGCGCATCAACATGGTGAATGTCGGTTTTGACCCCACCATTCTCAATACGGATGCGGTAGATGCTATTACGGTCTTCAAATCCAATGAACCTTTCGTCATGCGAAGTCTCGGTTACGAGGTGCGTCTGATCGATCCGATCGACTATGGCGTACCGACTTCGTTTGGTGTCGTGGCCGGAAATGTAAAGTTCATGGAGAGCCATCCGACGGCTGCGGAAGACTTCTTGCGGGCGCTGCTCAAAGCACATGAATTCATCGCCGCCCATCCGGATGAAGCCGTGGACATCATGGCTCGCCGCGCGGGCGACGGGTACAACGTTGCAACTGAGAGAAACCGGTTACTGGCTGAACTCGAAATCATGGACCGCGCACGAATGCCTGGTTTCGGGATCGGGTGGATGACGGAATCCCATTGGCAACGGGAAATCGACCTGCTTGCAGATACGGAAGCGATTTCACGGAGCGTCTCCGTGCCGGAAGTGATGGACAGCCGGTATATCGCATCCCTCTACCGCGGCGAAAAGCTGATCTGGATCGATGAAGATTCATGACGACAGGGTATAACCGCGCAGCGGTTATATATACAAAAACATTTACAAACAACGGGAGGTTGCAAGATGAAAAAGAGAAGTCGTTTGGCACTGATTTTGTTCAGCGCATTATTGATGGTTTTCCTGGCGGCGTGCGGCGGCTCCAAAAACAGCTCGTCACCGGCTCCGTCGTCCAGCGCTTCACCGAGCGCAAGCGCATCTTCCGATGCAAGCGCTTCTCCGGACGGGAAGACGGACGGCATCGATTGGAATGCTCGCATCGAAGCGAACAAGAAAGCAGGCAAAATCACGTACAGCACCGGTTTCAACTATGCGGCATCCCCGCCCAACGTGCATGCGGTGGTCGCCCACGAACTCGGATATTTCCAGGAGCTCGGATTGGATGTGGATGTCATCCCCGGCCTGGAAGCTGAAAATATGAAACTGCTGGCCGCCGGCAGAGTGCAATTTGCTGGTTCGGGTACGGCAAGTACGGTCATCCAGTCGATCGTCAATGATGCCCCGATCAAGGGAGTCGCGGTGATGAGTCCGGTCGGCATGGGCGCGCTGATGGTGCTGGAAGAATCGGGCATCAAGGAGCCCAAGGACCTGGAAGGCAAGACGCTTGGCTACAAAGGCGCACTGCCGGCAAATTTCAAGGCGATGTTCAAAAACGCAGGCGCAGACATCAACAAAATCAATCTGGTGTCCGTCGGTTACGATCCCACCATCCTTGCTACGACAGACGTAGATGCGATTACGGTGTTCAAGTCCAACGAGCCGGACGCCATGCGTAAACTGGGTTACAATGTCCGGCTGATGGACCCGAAAGACTATGGCGTTAATTCCAACTTCGGCGTTGTCGTGGCCAATACCGAATTCATCGAGAAAAATCCGACCGCAGCCGAAGATTTCCTGCGGGCGCTGTTCAAGGCACATGAGTATATCAAGGCGAACCAGGCGGAAGTCATCAAGATTCTGGAAAGCCGTTCGGAAACGTCCTACAACCTGGAAGTTGAAACGAACCGCCTGAAAGTCGAAATGGAAATCGTGGAATCCACGAAACACGAAGGCAAGGGCGTTGGCTATCATACGGAAAAACAATGGGAAGACGAGATTGTCGTACTGGTCACCACCGGATCGATCAACAGCGCCCTGCCGGTCGACAAAGTGATGGACAACAGCCTGATTTCCAACATTTACGACGGTGACAAACTCATTTGGAAGGAATAATCAACCAAACTTGCGGGGGCAGCTTGGCCTGCCCTTCCTCAAATACAACAAGCCAGAAATCAGGAAAGACAAGGAGAGGATGAATATGGCAAAAAAAATGCATCTGGGCTGGTTTACGGAATCCGGACCGATTGGTTGGGATGAACCGAACGCGACGCCGGGTGACTGGCGAAAGCCGGACATGTATCAGGAAATGGCCAAAATCGTCGAAAAAGGCATGTTTGATTTTGCGTTGTACGCGGATCACAATGGCATCACTTCCTCTTTCAAAGGTTCGATCGAAAACTATGTCAAATACGGTTTGAACGGCATTAACCATGACTCCACCATGATGGCGGCAATGGTTGCGGCGGTTACCAAGCATATCGGCGTTGGCACGACGATTTCCACAACATTGACGCCGCCGTATCTGCTGGCGCGCCAACTGGCTTCCCTCGATCACCTCACGAACGGCCGCGTCATCTGGAACGTCGTGACGACGGGCAACAGTGCCGGATTCTTGAATTTCGGCATCGAACAGCCTTCTCATGATGACCGTTATGAACAAGCGGAAGAGTTTTTGGAACTGTGCTTCAAACTGTGGAACAGTTGGGAGCGGGATGCCGTCATCATGGATCGGAAAACCGGCATTTTTGCAGATCCGGAAAAAGTAAAACCGATCAATTTCGAAGGCAAATTTTACAAAAGCCGCGGACCGCTCAACGTCGTGCCGAGTCCGCAAGGCAGACCGACCATCATTCAGGCCGGCCAGTCGAATCGCGGCCGGGATTTCGCGGCCAAATGGGCGGATGCGGCCATTGTCGGCGCACATTATCTGGACGATATGAAGGCATATTGTGACGATATCACGGAACGTCTGAAGAAATTTGGACGCAAACGTGAAGACCTGAAAGTCTTCTTCATTATCAAACCCGTCATCGGACAAACGGAAGAAATCGTCAAACAGCGGCTTGAAGCGTTGAACAACCCGTCCGAATCCACCATTCACGCTGCATTGTCCGCGCTTTCGGCCAGAATGAACTTCGACCTGTCGCAGTTCAATCTGGATGAACCGGTGCCTCATATTGACGAAAATGAAATCATGGGCGGACAAACCACATTGTCCCGTTTCTATACGAACGGACGTCGTCCGACACTGCGGCAAATCGCCATCGAAGAAGCAGCCGGCAACAAAGGCGCGATTGCTGGTACGCCGGCACAGGTGGCCGAGCAAATGCACCACATCATCGAAACGACCGGAGGAGACGGATTTGTCATCCGTGTAAATGTCCACGAACGTGAATACATGCAAGAATTTGTGGATACCGTGGTTCCGGAACTGCAAAAGAGGGGTGCAATGCGCACAGAATACAAGGGCAGGACAGTACGCGAAAATTTGATGGAATTCTGATGTATCAATGTCCGGGTTGGACGGGGCGCCAACCCGGCTCGTGATTTCAGGGGTATTGTCGCTGATCGCCAATCCGCAAGGTTGGGCAATGTAAGTAAAGGGTAAGTAAAGGGGGATGCACATGCGCAAAATTGTTGTCATTTCCGGCAGCCCTTCAGGCACTTCAAGATTGGATGGACTGTTGAAAATTACGTTGTCCGCGTTGCAGGCACACAACGTGCAAACGGCGTTGATCCGGGTCAGGGATTTGCCTGCGGAAGATTTGCTGCATGCCAAATTTGACAGTCCCGATATCGCCAAAGCCATCGCTCAGGTCGCCGAAGCGGATGCCGTCATCCTGGCAACACCCGTCTACAAGGCAGCTTACACCGGCATTTTGAAGGCGTTTGTCGACCTGTTGCCGCAAAAAGGGTTCGAAAACAAAGTCTTGGTCCCCATCGCGATGGGGGGTACGCTGGCCCATCATCTGTGCATCGACTATGCGATGAAGCCGCTGATGATCGCGCTGGGCGCAACCCGGATTTTGACCGGCATGTTCGTCGTGGATTCCCAGGTCAGCTGGAACGATCGCGGAGAACTGGATTTGCAGGAAGAAGTCGCCGCAAGGCACGCCAAAATGTTGGAACAGCTCATTGCAGCCTTATGAAATCCATAGGCAAGGAAAAGTGAACCGATGCTGAAATCAATTTCATGGACAACACCGCTTGCATCCTTGCAATGGCTGTTGTATATGTTCGCCAATACAGTTGTTGTGCCACTTACGGTTGGTGCAGCCTTTGATTTGCCTCCTGACGTCATTGCCGGCACTTCCCGCTGTTCATTGATTTTCACAGGCATTGCATGTATACTGCAAAGTCTTGTCGGTCACCGGTTTCCACTGATGGAAGGCCATTCAGGATTGATGTGGGGACTTTTGCTGACATTAAGCGCGTCCGCATCGGCCATGGGGATGAGTCTGGGGGAGATTGGCGGCGGCATCGCCACCGGCATGCTGCTCTCCGGGTTTGTGGTGGCGATCATGGGCGCATTGAACCTGTTGAATATTCTGCAGCGAATCTTTACGCAGATGGTCATGAGCGTGTTCATGTTTCTGCTGACGTTCCAGTTGCTGTTCATTTTTTCAAAAGGGATGCTTCCGCTCACGCCGGAGGGTGTGCTGAATGTGCCTGTCAGTTTGTTTTCCATCGGACTGGCCACGTTCGTGATCGTACTCAAAATCAAAGGCAAACCGGCAATCGGCAACTTTTCCATTCTGATCGGCATGGCGGTGGGCTGGGGGCTGTATCTGATCCTGTTTCCGGATCAGCAAGCCGCAACCTATACGCCGTCTGGCTTTCATATGACGTTGTTTCCGCTGGGTCAGCCAAATTGGAATGTGAGCATCATTGCGGTAACTTTTTTGGCTTCCTTGCTGAATCTGAGCAATACGGTTGCATCCGTACGGGCCGGAGCCGCACTGTTCAGGCAAACAGTGACCAATGCCCAATGGAATCGAACCTATATATTGGCCGGTCTCTATTCCATCGGGGCTGCACTGTTCGGACTGATTGCCTATGCGCCATTTGCCTCCACGATCGGATTTCTGGAGAGCACCCGGAATTTTGATCGCAAACCGTTTTTGATTGGCGGGGCGCTAATGGTTATGCTGGGCGTCATTCCGGTTTTCGGCGGCATTCTGGCGACGTTGCCATCGAACGTGGGCAATGCGGTGCTGTTTTCCGCCTATTTGCAATTATTCGGAACTGCACTGAAGAACATCAGAGGGTTTGAGTTCAATTCCATTACCATTTACAGGGCGGCGATTCCGATCCTGACCGGTGTGTGCATCATGAATCTGGACACCGCAATTTTCAGCCAGGTTCCCGTGTTGCTGCAACCGTTGGTGACAAATGGCTTCATGATGGGCGTCATAATATCGATTTTGCTGGAAAACATCGTGAATTGGGATAAATACGGATGAATGCCGGAAAATTTGCGGACACCGCCGTTGCGGTGTCCGCTGGTCATGCTGCGGCCGATTGGCGACCGGATGGTTGGGTTGCGGCCGCTCAGCGACCGAACAGTTTGGTGGACATGCTGCAGCCGGTCAGCGTCCGAAAAGTTTGGCCCAGAGCGGACGCTTGAGGGGTTTACGATGGCGCTCGGACCGCGGAATGAATATCATGGTCGGTTCCTGCCTGACCGAGGCAGGTTTTTCAGGCTGTTCTGCAGGAATTGCTTGTCCATCTTTTGCGTTCGGGGCATTTTGTCGTGATGGAAGTTGTTCTGCCGGAGAAACAAGTTCATCTGCTGCGATGTGGGCAGGTTGAAGCGGCAGATTCTGTTTGCCGGGCTGCATGTCGTGGACGGCTACTTCCTGGGCTGCGGCATGCGCGGCAATTTCTTCGGCGATGCGTGCGGCTTCTTGCAGTTCGAGCAGCAAAGCATCTTTCGGTTGCGATTTTGGCTGGACTGTCCGGGAAGGATGTTCATTATTCCATGGTGCGGTTTCCAGCCAATTGACCAGTTCATCCATTCTCGTTGACATATTTTGTTGTTCCTGCTGCAGCGACTGGATCATGCCATGCAAATATTTCAGCGTCAACCTGGGGTGGGAGCGGGATTCATCCCGGTGGGCGAGAGGCGCTGCCAATTCCCCTTTCGTTGCCAGTCGGTCCAATCGTTGTACAGTCGCCCATTGCTCCCCCGCAGGACTTGCTTCCGAGTGCTGCTGTTCCGTCGTTCCGGATTGTGCCATTGATCATTCCTCCCCTGGAAGGCGTTGAATAATACTCCATCAAAAGGGTGATTCTATTATAGAATGGCGCTCGCGAGGAGACTGTCGAAGTTCGCTGTCGGGATTGAAATCTTCAGGGATGGCGGGATATGGCGGGATATGGCGGGAAAAACCGGATGAAGGTTTCCAAAATAAGGCGAAAGAATGGCAAACTGTTTAACATTTCTGATAGAAGTCCGGCCATTCTTGACGTTCGTAGCACCTTTTCTATATGATAATAAACATAAATAAAGAATCATTTTAGATTGGATTGGAGGATACAACATGTCACTTATCGGAACAGTTGTCAAACCTTTCAAGGCAAACGCGTATCACAACGGCAAATTCATCGAAGTCAGCGATGCGGATTTCAAAGGCAAATGGAGTGTAGTTTGCTTCTATCCGGCGGACTTCACCTTCGTATGCCCGACCGAGCTGGAAGATCTGCAAAACCAGTATGAAACGCTCAAGTCTCTTGGCGTGGAAGTATACTCCGTGTCGACAGACTCGCATTTCGTTCACAAAGCATGGCATGACAGCTCCGAAAAAATCGGCAAAGTTACCTATATCATGATTGGTGACCCTTCGCATACGATTTCCCGCAACTTCGACGTGCTGATCGAAGAAGAGGGTGTTGCCGATCGCGCTACGTTCATCATCGACCCGGACGGCGTAATCCAGGCTATTGAAATCAATGCAGGCGGCATTGGCCGTGATGCCAGCGTTCTGGTGAACAAAATCAAGGCAGCCCAATATGTACGGAACCATCCGGGTGAAGTATGCCCGGCCAAGTGGCAGGAAGGTGCCGCAACGCTCAAGCCGAGTCTCGATCTCGTAGGCAAGATCTGAGGCGTTCACCATGGCATTGGATGCAGAGATAAAATCACAACTGGCGCAATATCTCCAGTTAATGGAGGGCGATGTGCTGATCAAAGTCAGCGCGGGAAGCGACAGCGTATCCGGCGAAATGTTGAATTTGCTGGATGAGTTGTCCGGTATGACCTCCAGAATCAAAGTGGAGAAAGCGCAACTGCCCCGGACGCCCAGCTTTACGGTCAACCGGGCAGGAGAAGAAACGGGCGTTACGTTTGCAGGCATCCCGATGGGACACGAATTCACTTCATTTGTGCTGGCATTGCTGCAGGCAAGCGGCAGACCGCCCAAAGTCGACGACAGTGTCATCCAGCGGGTCAAAAGTTTGCAAGGACAATATCACTTTGAGACGTATGTCAGCTTGAGCTGCCATATCTGCCCGGAAGTTGTGCAGACGTTGAACCTGATGAGCATACTCAATCCGGGCATTACGCATACGATGATCGACGGTGCGGTTTTCAAGGAAGAAGTGGAAAGCAAGGACATCATGGCAGTGCCAACGGTGTTCTTGAACGGTGAATTCTTTGAAAGCGGAATGTTGACCGTTGACGACGTATTGGCGAAGTTGGGAAGTTCGCCGGATGCGGCTGCATTTGCGGACAAGGAGCCCTTTGATGTGCTCGTCATCGGCGGAGGCCCGGCGGGCACCAGTGCGGCCATCTATGCGGCGCGCAAAGGCATTCGCACGGGGATCGTCGCGGAACGCTTCGGCGGACAGGTCAATGATACGCTGGCGATCGAGAACCTGATCGGCACCAAACATACGGAAGGCCCCAAGCTGGCGATTGCATTGGAAGAGCATGCCAGGGAATACGGCATCGACATCATGAAATCGCAGCGCGCCAAACGGCTGGAAAAGAAAGACCTGATCGAAGTCGAGCTGGAGAACGGTGCAGTGCTGAAGAGCAAAACCGTCATCATCTCGACGGGTGCGCGCTGGCGCAATCTTGGGGTGCCGGGCGAAGCGGAATTCAAAAACAAAGGTGTCGCCTACTGCCCGCATTGTGACGGTCCATTGTTTGCAGGCAAACATGTGGCGGTCGTGGGCGGCGGCAATTCCGGCATCGAAGCGGCCATTGACCTTGCGGGCATTGCATCGCATGTGACGGTATTTGAGTTCATGCCTGAATTGAAGGCCGATGCCGTATTGCAGGAGCGGCTCAGAAGCCTTCCGAACACGACGGTGTTGACAAATGTGCAAGTGAAGGAAATTACCGGTCAGGACAAAGTCAACGGCATTACCTACACGGAGCGCGACACCGGTGAAACGAAGCACATCGAACTGCAGGGTGTATTTGTGCAAATCGGACTTGTCCCCAATACGGAATGGTTGGCGGATACGGTTGAACGCACACGTTTGGGCGAGATCGTCGTGGGTACCCGCGGCGAGACCAGCATTCCCGGCGTGTTTGCGGCCGGTGATTGCACCAACAGCCCGTACAAGCAGATCATCATATCGATGGGTTCCGGCGCAACGGCAGCATTGGGTGCATTTGACTATTTGATTCGCAACTGACGATATGAGAGAAAGGCGATGATGGGAAATCAATCCCCATACATCGCCTTTTTCTGTTCCGCCCGTGGACTGTGCGAGTTGATATTGGTAGTGAGTGGACACGAATGTCCGTTAGCAGCGATTTTTGCCCATTGTTCAATTCTGACGGTCATTTTTGTCCGGTAGAACACCATTTCAACAAAAAAAACGCAAATGCGCCTTCTAACGGAAAAAAATGTCCGTTAATTTGGCCAAAATGAGGGTTTGAAGCTTCTTACGGACACGCGTGACCGCGAACTTGCTGTATCGCAAAACAGGAGCAGAATGCGGATATGCCAGACCACGCAATTACTGAGCAACAAGAAACGTGAAAGAAGACGTGACGAAAAGCGAAACATGGGCAAGCGCAGAGATGGACCGCAAAGAGACGCGAACGGCTCGATTTTGGGATGAAAGTAACTTCAGCGCGGGTTGTCGGACTGCAAAAGTGGCGGATCAACGATTATGCATGACCGAGCATTTGACCGCTTGCAAGCCGGGGATACCAGCTAAGTTGGTGAAAAGGCAGATTGCTATTTTCCCGGTTTCGACAGTCAGTAGATACACAAATCGCCGTGATCCCTTATCCCGCTTGGGATTGCGGCGACTGTGGATAACTACGTGTGGTGCCTACGATTATTCGTACTCAAAATAGCGAAATGTCCC
>Ga0310835_100315_pt1 | contig 31444 bp, 31 predicted proteins | sample SM_ome_3_FD_201308 | JGI IMG/M metagenome (GOLD analysis project Ga0310835, IMG submission 201308) | Sorghum-adapted microbial communities enriched on stacked mutant (SM) sorghum from Joint BioEnergy Institute, Emeryville, California... ...
AAGACTATCCACTTCCATTTTACCAAACGGAAAGGTGTTTTTCTGTCAAGAACGAGATTTTTCAATAAGAAATCCTGGTCATATCAAGGCTTAACACTAATTTTCAAGGTGCGAAAGTTGAGTTATTAACTCTTCAGCAACCAATTTTCCATCTGTATTTACATAAAATTTATCTTCCCAAATTGGAGCGTTTTGAGTGCCCACATTTCGCTGAATTTTAATCCCCTCTGTAGCATTAAAGTGAACAGGAATATTGGGATCATCAGCAAAAACGACGTATTTCAATGGTTTTGAATCAATTATTTTATGCTGCTCAAATCGAAATACCCCATACTTATTTAAAGCATATAATGTTAATGTTCCGCCCATTTGCTCATCTGCCAGTAAGTTATATATGTATTTATACATTTCTACAGGATGCATTGAATTTTGTAGTTTATTGGCCAGTTCCATAGCTTTATCTCTATGCGTTCCTAGAGCAATTGTATTGTTATGATTATCGCCTTCAACTCTCAAAATTCGAAAATCCTCATATGAAGAAATACTGTAAACTACTGATGTACCGTTCTCAATACATCCAACTATTAATTCCGCATGTCGAGTGTTACCTAAATCTACATCTTTAAATTCTGACTTAAAATTTTTAACTTCTTGTTTAGCAATATTCTGGAGAGATTGAATAGACTGGTCACTTGTTTTTTTATAACGGTCAATTATGTTTGTAACGACAAGCGCACTTCCCGAGCCAAACACAATTTTATCGCCTATTTTATTAATCTTCTGGAAATCTTCAGTCGAAGCAAAATATTGCCCGTTATGCTCGATGCATCCCCTAGAATCAGCAGCCATAATCATCGTATTTTTATGTTGTAGAATTAAGCATAAACTCATTCTTTTTCACCCTCATAGTTGTCAATATAACTTTGATAATTAAGAACGAATGAATGTGGTAAGTCACATTGGTTTTTTTCGTATTTGCAAAGATATGAGTCACTAATACCAATTGCTTTGGCAATATCTTTTAGTTTTATTTCTTTGGAAATACGCTTTAATCTCCAATCCTTTCGATTCACTTAAAACCCTCCCGAAATTTCTTGAATAAAATCAAAATAAAAAAGAGTAGGGGATTTCTCCTCTACTCGGTATGGATTAAGAAGTAATTTCAAAACTTGAAGCTGCTTTTGCGTTAAGCAGTTTTAGTCCGCCTTGCCATTCCAGATAGATAGATTGCTTAGAACCAGAAACAGGTTCAACCTGTGCATGGAATGGGATTAGTTCTCCAAGTTCCAGATAGTCAGGATTAGTGATAAATAGTTTGTCGGTGATTTTTTCAGTCAGCACAAACGTTACGTTGCCATATGGCGTTACGTAGACATCAACATCAACACCAGCCATTTTGTCTTTGGCGAAGTGTTGGAAATTCGTGAAACCATTTAGTTTAAGTTTCATTTTCGCTGGAAGGAAGCAAGTCATGTTAGCACTCGCTCCTGCATTATAAATTTTTTCGATGGTTTCCAAGAACTTATCTTCAGTAAATTCAGTATGTGATACTTTGTTGTCTGCATGAATTTGGTTGAGGATACCAGCAGTTGTATAGGTTTTAGTTGCCGCTGTGAACCCTTTAACGCCATTGATTAGCCGATCCTCAATCTTGAGTTTGATAGCCTTTGTTTTATTGGCTACATCTTTAGCTAGCAAATCACTAACACCAATTGCAGAAGAATTTTGTGCGGTATTGCTGACAGAAGCAGTTGCCCCGATCAGTTCGCAGTAGTTACTCAACGGCGCAAGCGTATCGTCTACACGATCTGGCGCATCTGCACCTTCGCCAAGTGTTACGGCTGCATTCTCATTAATCGCTTCCTCAATCCACTCCATATTTACCGCATTCGCTTTCACTGTTTTGTTGAGCAGTAAAGTCGAAAAAGGTGTTTTAACTGGTGTAGTCTGGATCAATACATCTTTCATATCGAAACTTTGACCAGGTACGAATTTGTCAGTTGTAAAAATACTCATTGGAAATCCACTCCTATTTTTAATGAATTATTATTTTGAAAAAATAGCTTTAATCATGCCTAAAGTGTCCCCTTTTGACTTAGCGCGACTGTACATATCTGTTTGTATGTGGTCTTGAGGAACATAGGCATTTTTAATTTTTCTATTTTCAAGAATTTTGGTAAGTTTTTTGATTTTAGATTGTAGTTCCTCTTCGTTTGATACATTGATCAATTCTGCAAAATCCTCTAAATCAGCATCTTTAAGCGCGGATACAACTTTTGCTTGTAACAACTCTGCTTTTAGTTGTTGAATTTGTTTTTGTTCTTCCGATAATTCAATCGGCTTAAACTTAAGTAATTCATCGCGCTCTGCAATGACAGGGTTTAATTCCTGTTCAATCCATTGTATTTTTGCTTCCTCAATCATTTGATTTACTTGATCTTGTGAAAAAGTTTGTTCAGACATTTTTTCCATCCTTTCTATTTGTTTTTTATTACACTCCATCAATGAAAGAAATTTATTGAAATTTACTTCAAAAAAATAAACAGAGCCTGAAAGACTCTGCCCTTCAAAGGGGAGATGGAGATATAAGTAAAATATGAGCTTGAATGTTGAAAACCGTTTTCTTGCCTAGAGGTTTTACCCTCTATATTATATAGAGAAATAACTTTTTATTTTCCGACATGGTTTTCAAAAAATTTTGCAATTTTAGGAGAAATACAGGTTTTTACAGTACGCATCATTTTTTCTGTATTCATTTTTAAATGCTTTGCTACTTCCTTTTTGTCGGAACTAACCGACATAAAAGCATCTATGATATGTAAGTGTTTTTCGTCTTTAAACACCTTTTGGATTTTGATAGCGTCTATGGCCGCTTTAAAATCCTGTAACACAGCAAAAATCATGCTGTCAGGATCGTTTTTGTATTTGTTATGTAAATCAAAATAATTTTCAAGCAAACCAGCTATATGTTTTGGATTTGTATAATCAATCGTCATAATAGTTTTATATTGCAAATCGCTACCATCATATTCATCTCTCGAAGCAGTTACCGATCTTTGTCTTTTATTCTTAGGAGTTGAATATTGATGAATCCGATTAATAGAGTCAACTAGATTGTTAACTATCGAATAAAGCAATTTTTTCCTTGAAACAGTTAGTGACTCGTTTCCAAGAAGCTGTTTAATATATTGTACTGTATCATACATTTGTCTTTGGGTTTCATCCATATCTTCAAGGTTGACTTTAAGTTTTTTAATTTGGTTCCATTTTTTCTTCCCTTTTTTTGTAGCATCCATAAACCATTTTGTCATTTCGGGAAGTTCTTTAAAAAGTGAATCAAGATCATATTGTTCTAAGTCCTCAGTAGTCGCATCTTCAGGTAAAACTTTCTCTGGAAAAATCAGTCTCCATTTATCCCGAACATTTTGCTTATATTCTGTAAGTACTACGAGTCCGTCATCAAATTCTTTTTGATTTTTTGCAACCAAGTATGAACTTATATCATCAAGCATCTTAAAAAACTGATTTGGGATTTTTTCTAGGATGCATATACTGTGGTAATTATCTTTGTAATTTTCAATGCTTTTACCTACAAAACAATCATCAAATTGATTAGTTTCTTTTTTCGTTGGTGGTTTTATGTCCCTAAATCTATATTTTTCCTTATATTCTGGTTCTAAAAGATATTGAACAAGTTTAAGCCTTACAGACTTTTGTGAATAGTTGTTATAGTTTAAAAAATCCTTTATCGCTTTTCGAATAAAACGAATATCCTTAGTGATAGAATCTTGCAATATAACACGCTCCATCGAATTTGTTATTTCGTTTGGTAAAGGATGAACATAGTTCTCTTCCTTTTCGCACAAGTGCGTAAATTTGTATAGAGGGCGACCGGAATGATCGCCCTCCCGTTGCATTATAAATTTGTATTGTGTACTATTTTATTAGTCTACTTTTCTTTTTGCCGCTTATTATTGGCGGCTTTTTTATTTCTTGTCTTTTTGCTCTAAGTAATTTTGATATTTTGGCATATAACCATATAATGTTTCGAAAACTTCCTCCCAACCACCAATTTCGTGATAGCCTTTTACGAGATGCTCAACGAAATGATAGTTGTTATTTATTTGCGGAACAATATCATAAACCTTTTGCTCAAACGTGTGATGACTAACTTTTTTGCCAGCAAGGATTAGATCCCTGTATTCATCCATTAAACCAATTATCTGCTTATGTTGTGTCCTAGTGATTTTATGCTCAAACAACAATCTGCTCACAATCGTGTCCTCAAAAAGCAACTCCTGCCTAAATTCAATAAAATCCAGCCTTTTTTCTAGCTCATGCATATCCATTTCCATTTCTCCTCCATCGGTTATTATTGTACAGTGCGTCATGTAACGTTAAGTACACTGATTAACAATTTTTCATAATCACTCCTTTCAAAGATAATTCACTACAAAGCTACCGAAATAGATTAATAATGACAAGAAAGGTAGTCATTAATGCAGGACATAATTATCATCAACAAACCGCATTAAATCGTTAAAAATATCATCTGCATTAGGACTACCTGAAAAATAATCACTTTTGAAAAATCTATTTAAATCCTCTTCAGTTTGGATAAACTCATTTGCCAAAACGTATGCCGCTTCCCACATTGTTCCTGCGCACATTAAATGAACCCATTTTAAAAAATTAACTTTAGATTCACTGAAATAGAAAATAATGTCTTCGAACTCCTTTTCATCATCCGGATTAAAAGTGATTGATACGTTGATTGTTTGCATTGTTCATTCTCCCTTTTAAATGTAATATTCAAACTCCATATTCATATTACCATTTTATTTAATATAAAAGCAATACATTTAGAAAAAATCCCTTCGTCCAATAAAGGATTTTAGCTTTAAAATCCTTATTTTATAAGGTTTATTGAATTGAGATCTATGTTGGATATACACCGCTTCAAGTTTACATATGTAAATAAATTTAATATTAGAAGATTTGGGTTTGACTTCGCTATTAATTTTATTTACACTTATAAACATCTTATTTAAGAGGTGATTTATTTGGAATCACTTTGTGAACGTGTGAAATTTAAAAGAGAGTCGCTACAAATGAATATGAATCAATTGGCAAAAGAAATAGGCTTTACTCCCGCATCCATTACACAACTTGAAAAAGGGGTCAACAATAACCCTTCTCTAAAACTTTTGAAAAATCTGGCAGATTATTTTAAGGTATCAATTGATTGGCTTGTTTATGGAAAAGAGGATATTGTAAACAGGGAGGAATATGAAAAATTAGATGAGTTTGAGAGGAAATTCATTAGGGAATATGTTGAGTATTGTATATCACGTAAGGGGAAAGAATAAAAATTGGATGACCCATTTACTTTTTCTTGTGACTGTTTTACAATTGTTACAAGTCGTACCTACGGATGATGGTTTATACATGTAAACATGTAAAAAGTGTAAGCAGGATAAGGATTTGACTTCCTCCAATCTTGACAGGGTGGGGGTCGCAGGTTCGAACCCTGCTGAGATCACCATAACGCAGACGTAAAACCCCTTGCACTGCAAGGGGTTTTTGATTTGTCGAGGAGTCGGACATATCCTTCTGTCATTCGAATGCTGCCCTACACGACTGCTCTTCAATGTGAACAATTCCCCTTGATGGGGAATTGTCCATCATGGCAAATGATGCTTGATGCGATCCAGATAAAAAACGGAGAGTTGGAGAAGGATTTGTCCCCAATTCTGTACGCTGCCCGTCCATTTGCGCATCACATCTTGCGTTGCAAGATATAGCATTTTCAGCAAAGCATCGTCTGTCGGGAATATGCTTTTGCCCTTTGTCACCTTGCGCAGTTGCCGGTGGTAGTTTTCGATCATGTTTGTCGTATAGATGAGTTTGCGTATCTCGGGCGGGAATTTGAAGAACGTGGCTAGCTCGTCCCAGTTGTTTCGCCACGAACGAACAATGAGCGGGTATTTGCTGCCCCAGGTTTCTTCAAAGCGATCCAGTTACAGCCTGGCAGCCTCTTCCGTTGCGGCCATGTAAATCGGTTTGAGGTCGGCTGTGACTTTCTTCAGATCCTTGTAGGAGACATAGCACGTCGAGTTGCGAACCTGATGGATAATACACTTCGAATATCCGTCTTGGGGTAACTGACTTCAATCGCTTGTGCCGGTTACGTTCTTCTGGTGCTTCTTGTCGATCATCGGCTCAAAATCACCGTTGCGATTCCGTGGCACCTCGATATCCAGTTCACCGTATTCGCTGATGATCGTATTCTTCGTCTTGCCATTACGGCTATTGCTGGTTTCCTTGTTCGCTACACCATGCTTCTTGTAGCCCGATTCTGCGTCCAATTCGTCCTCAAGCATGGACTGCAACGTCTCGGCAAACAATTCCTACAGTGCCGAATGTACGTCATTCAATGTCTTCAGATTGTTGTCCCTGATGAATGACTTGACCTGGTCCTTGTTAAACCTCGCCATTTGTGCCGTCATCCTCTCAAACCAACTTTTCTCTCAGTTTAATCGATTTGGGTTTGAGAGTTTACACAAAATATTTTATAGACTCTACTATACTAGACTTAGGGTGACATTCGGAACTGGCTGCTCACTTTGCTGAAGATGCGAATGAACACGACAAGCACCTCCTAAGATTTGTGCAAGGTGCTATGTCCTCTGCAGAAAGACATAAACAGTTTTCAACTTTATTCGAGAAACGCTGCAGATTCTGGTAGTCTGGAATAAGAGATCATATATCTTAGCTTGGGTTGGCATCATCCTCTTCTACTTTACAATACACTCAGGAGCAAATTTTACAAACACAGAGTTTGTACCATCATCCACCATTCTTTTTAATTCTCTTCCTAGTGAATAATTAGAATTTGGTTCTGTTTTTAATACACAAAGGATATTCCCACCTTCTCCTTGCGTAAGACAGGTTAATTGTAAATAGTCAGTATTATCATATATAAAAGACACTAAATAATCATAGAAATTTTCTTCACAATTATTCACTCCAAAAACCCTAACAATAGTTCCACTCCAAATTTGAGCATCGTCTAAAATTTCACTTACTGGTATCCAATCATTCCTAGGCATCCCGCTACATCCTTTCTAATTAACTTTTAAATTATGACTACCAGATGTATCGGCAGGTTTAGTAGACTTAAAATCAAAATCAACCTCCCCTAGATGTTTTCCTTGGCTATTTGATTTTTCAAATCTACCATGCTGTGTATCTACCGAATATAAATCTCCTGTTTTAGGGTCTTTATAAACATCTCTACCATTTATCTTGCTTAATTTTGAATCCTTTACTAAACCGGCATTGTTAGCAACTTCCTGGGCTTTTGATCTAACAGTTGCAACGCGCTCGGCTGGTGATAACTTGACTAATGATTTTTCAAAATCTTTAGCACTATTACCCTTAATGTTAAAACCAGGCATCTTGGGTTCCGGGATTGACTTCTGGGGCCCCAGGATGCTGGAGCTGATCGCACCGCCCCCAATACCTTCAACCAGCGCCAACAATTCATTGACTCGACGTTCATTGTACATCCCGGACAATTCATCCTGGCTGTTGGCGATCAGGTAGGCATATCCATAATACCATTTATAGGCATCCGAGTCTTTGGGCAACAAGTTTTCTATCAGGCTGATGTAGTGTTGGGCTTCTTTTTCGTAATGCTCCTTGAAGGCCGGAAAATGTTTCGGATTTTCCATGATGGACTGCCTGCGTTCCATGCCTGCCTGGTACATCGCCTCGGCTTCGCGAGCGAATGCTTCCGCCGCCTGCTTGCGCTCCCACTCCCGGTCGAGCGCTTCCCGCACGCGCGCCTTCGTATGCTCGTCCATCAGGTTGTAATCGATGCCCGGAATCTCGTATTTTTGCCGTTGCAGTTCGGCCAACTGCTCCTGTTCATATTGCTTCAGTTTCTCGGGGATGTCTGCCTGTTCCAGCCAATCCGTGAAACGTCCTAACAGATCAGACAGGTTGCCCCACAAGCCGGTCTTCCGCTGCTGGTCGCCCAAGCCGGAAAATGCGGCCCGCAGGGGCATGGTGTAGGATGCGTATCCGGGCAGTTGCTCCGCGTTTTTCTCCACCTGGACTTCAGCCTGCTGATAACGCTCGGCGGCAAACTGGATCCATTGCTGCAATGCCCACATCCGCTGCGTGATCCCTTGGGCAAGCCCGCTGGCCTGACCCATTCTGTAGCGGAGATTGCGGCGGGCGGCAATCCGGGCGTCCAGGCTGTACATCGAGGAAGAGAGAAAGGAAGGCACTTGGGACAATCGGTTTGCATGCGGATTGTGATTCGCGTGCAATTGCCGGACCCAGGCCGGATCGATGGAAATGCGGGACAATGCGGCACCTTCTTTGCAAAAGGATCATCTTCTACCATTTTAAGGTGGATAAATGGAAGATTGAACCAGGTTGCCGCGAAATGGCAGCATATCGGCATGAAATGCAAAATGGGGTTGGGAGTCGGGGACTTTGGGGACAAAATGTGGCATTTCAGGCCGGAATCGGACATGAAATGATCATATTTCCGGTTTGTGTATCCACTCCTCGCCCAAAACCTGAATAACCCCCAAAAACGGGATTCGTCAACCGTTGGACCCTTGCGCCAGCAAGGTCTCTGTCTACGTCCCGCCGCTACTTCCCTAGTGTATTTTTGGCACCGCTCCACAATCCCATGGCCGAGAATGCCATGACCAGTCCGGCCAGCACCGCATATTTGGGATCGTCCGGTGCAACATAGACAAATGCGGCGATCTGTCCCAAAACGATATTGACAATCGGAATCCATCGGCTCGGCACCTTTGCAGCTTGCTTGATGACTTCGACAACCAGCACCATAAGCGGAACAAGTGCAATATCATAAGCGCTAAATTCCAACTCGCATCACCCCCGTTTTTATATCGTATTCAAGCATAAGCTGTGATTGTACGGGCTTTCGGAGTGCAATTTCCCAGCAACAAAAGACGCCTCCTACCGGGCGTCTCAGTTGGAACCCATCCATTTGTTTTTGATCATCTCGAGCAAGGCAATGATTTTGTCCAACGCCAACAAGATGATGGCATTAAATCCGGTGGATCCGATCTGATCAATATCACCCGATGTCTCCCCACCGGCTGCACCAGCCTTGCAATAGACCGGACAACAGATATTAGCTTTGATGCAAGGCTAGTGCGCACTTCCGCCTCTCGCGCCGCTGTAACCACATTTTTTGCTCTTGCAGCTACTCATGTCAGGTTCGATGCAAAGTCGCGCGCCGTTGCACCTCGCGCGGGGAGCTGCGCTGCTAGTGCACCGGCTGGGGATTGGCTGCACTTTTTTTTAAATTTTGCCATGTTTCCGGTCTATACGCCTCCCTACCGCCACCCCTTTTCCATGTAAGCGTAAAATTTTTATTCCCCTGCAACCTTTTCCAATTCACTTCCGTCCGAAATATCGAAAAAGATGCCGGATCCGCATCAATTCTCCAAAGGAGGCTGTTTGGATGAAATGGTTTTCCCGTAGACCGCTGCTTTTTTTGCTGCTTGCCGCGTTGCTGTGTTTTTCCATAGCCGGTTCGGCGAGCGCGTTCCAGGATATTCAGGACGATCCCGAAAAACAGGCGATTGAGCTGCTGTTGGAAGATGGCATTGTGAGCGGCGTTAGCAATGGCAAATTTGCGCCCCAGGAACAGTTGACCGTCGGAAATGCCGTTGCGCTGATCGTCAAAGGGTTGGATTTGAGTCTCGCCCAATTCAAATTCATCAAGGAACCGCTCGCCAGCGACTACTTTACGAAAGTCAAAAACAATGCCTGGTACGCGCAAGCGTTTGTCATCGCTTCGGTTCACGATCTTGGCATTCCGAAGGACATCGATCCTGAATCGCCGGTTACAAAGGAACAATTTGCCCATTGGCTGTACAAGGCACTGACGACGAAGGGCGATTATGCGTGGGAGGAGATCTACCTTCTCATTGCAGACGAAGCCGACATCAATGCGGAATATATGAACAGCATCCAGCGCCTGCTCATCGGCAAAATTGCCCAACTGGACAAAGACGGCAACTTCCTTCCGAAGAAGCCGATCACCCGCAGCGAAGCAGCAGGCTGGCTGCAACGAACCCGTACGTTTGTGAAAAATGTCAAACCGGTCGAGCCGCTTCCGCAAGGCGTATTGTCCAACGTCACGCTGAAAACGGAAAAAGTAAACGAAGATATCGTGAAGTTTGTCGTCACGGCACAAGCTCCGCATCCGGGCTACGGCATTGAAATTGCGAATATCTCATTCGAAGGCAACAAAGCGATTATTGCATATCGTGCCACACTGCCCGACCCGGACACTTTTTATGTGCAGGTGATCACGGAAGTCAAAGCGGAAGCTTACGCGTCTGCCAGGTACAAAGGCGTGCTGGGCGGCGAAGTGTATTCGTTGCACAGCCCGGGCGCTGCGGAAGCAGGACCGGACCATGCAATCGATCCCGACAGGCCGGTCAGCAGTGCATCCTAGGGTCATTTGTGCACCAAAAAAAGGTCTGCCTCCGTCCGATCCGGCGATTGCAGACCTTTTTTCCATTCAGACGGATGGAATTTGCCAGTCGATTTCCGTCTGTCCCGTCTCCCGCAAAAATTGATTGGCCCGGGAAAACGGCTTGCTTCCGAAAAAACCGGCATGCGCAGACAGCGGGCTCGGATGTGCCGAAGCCAGCACAAGATGACGTTTCCGGTCAATATGGGCTGCCTTCTGCTGGGCGTGCCGACCCCACAGGATGAACACCAGCGGCCGCTCCCGCTCCGCCAATGCGGCGATAATGCGATCCGTGAACTTCTCCCAACCCAATCCTTTGTGGGAATTCGGTTCGCTTTCCCGCACCGTCAGCACCGCATTGAGCAGCAATACGCCCTGTTTGGCCCAATGCTCCAGACAGCCGTGGTTCGGGATTGTGCATCCGAGATCGTCGTGCAGTTCCTTGAAAATATTTTTCAGGGAAGGCGGCTGCGGCACGCCATATTGGACCGAAAAACTCAGTCCATGCGCCTGTCCGGGCCCGTGATACGGGTCCTGTCCCAAAATGACAACTTTGGCCTCTTCGTACGACGTCAAGTGAAGTGCCTGGAAAATATGGTACATATCCGGATAAACGGTCCGGGTACGGTATTCTTCTGCCAATTTCCTGCGCAGTTCCTGATAATACGGTTTGCGCATTTCTTCCTGCATCAAAGGCTCCCAATCGTTGTGAAATACGGCGGGCATCGTGTCGTAACCTCCAAACGTGTTTCTCCCTTTTATTTCATTCCACAACCATTGGCAAAACCCTGCCTGCGCATGGCCGATTGGCGTTTCAAAAATGCCGGCTTTGCGTCTCCCCGGCATACTTGGCCTGAAGTGCGGAAAGGCGGTTGTTGATGCAAGCCAAAAGTTCGGGTGGACTTGTGACCGTCGCTTCCTCGCCCAAACCGACAAAAAAACGGGCAAAATACGGAATGTCCGACTTCTGGATAAAGCCTTCCAGCCAGCCGGTGCCATCCGGCCGCAGGTGCAGCCTGGGGCTGACCCAAGGTTCAGCCTCGCATGCCTGTACCCCTTCCCTGGTCAATTCCGCGTACATCAACACATCGTCCTTATCCGCCACGTCCAGCCAATCACGATTGCCAAGATGCAGCTCCCGCAGATCAACTGGTACAGTCGCAGCAGGTACAGCCTCACGAATCCGGTCGCAACGGAAGATGCGAACCTTCCCGCGAAGGAAACAGTATGCGGGACAATACCACAAGCCGCTTCTCGTATAGATGCCGATCGGCTGGATTTCCCGTTCCGATCGCCTGTTCCGGGATTCATAATCGATGCGCAGCACCTGTTGCCGGACGGCTGCTTCCAGCAATATGGACAAATGCGGAGAGGAAACGGTTCGGTATGGCGTGATGAAATCCACACGGTTCCTCATCTGGTCGATCCGTTCCCGGATATCCGGAGACATGCGGAAATAAAATTTGTCCAGGGCAGCGGACAGCGAAGCTTCAAACGGTAGCGACGAATAATGGCGAAGCGCCTGAACCGCAAAAAAGATGGCGACAGCCTCCTCCTCGGAAAAAGCAATGGGCGGCAACAACCGGTTGTCCAGCACGCGATAACCCCCATGCGGCCCTACCTCGGCATACAGAGGAACCCCCAACTCGCCCAACTCTTGCAAATCCCGCAATACGGTCCGCTCCGAAACGCCAAATTCGAGCGCCAGTTCCCGGACCGTAAACTTCCTTTTGCGATTGACGGCCATCATCATTTCCATCAACCGTCTGGACTTGGACATGCCATCACCACGCCCCAAATTCATGACAATTGTTGTCACCATTATCGTGTATAGTCCATTCAAAGTCCAGTAGAAACGAGGAGGATATCAATATGGTTCATGCACAAGACGAATTTGCGGGCATCCGGAAATATTTCCGATCGGGTTCGTTGCAGCTTTCCTATCTTGACTACGGTGGGGATAGCCTAAATTTGCTGCTGACATTGCACGGGCATATGAACGACGCCAGAACCTATGCGGATCTGGCATCCAGGCTCAAGGGCTGGAGAATCATCGGACTGGATCAACGGGGGCATGGCTGGAGCGATCATGCGCCAGACCTCGATTACACCAGGGACAGTTATATTCGGGATATCTACCATCTGGTTCGGCAGGAATTGGGCGGACAGCCCGTCGTGATTCTGGGCCATTCTCTCGGCGGGGCCAATGCCTACCAATTTGCCGCCCGCTACCCGGAACTGGTGAGGGCCGTCATCGTGGAAGACATCGGTGCAGACATCCATACCGACATGTCGTTTGCCGCAACCTTGCCGGAGCGTTCCCCTTCCCTTAATGAACTGCAAGATGCGCTCAGACGGGCCGGCCTGAAAGCGATCGGCTATTTTTCAGAAAGCGTGTTTTCAGATGAACTTGGCTGGGGGTTTCGCTCTGACCTCCAAGGCATGAAAATTTCGGCTGAACTTCTGAACGGCAGCTGGTGGGAAGACTGGCTATCCTCAACTTGCCCGATTCTGCTGATCCACGGCCAAAAAAGCTTTGTGCTGGACCCGGTCCAGGCAGCGCAAATGGCCGCAAGGAGGCCAAACACCCAACTCGCCGTATTTGAACACTGCGGACACGGCGTCCATACCGACGATCCGGAAGGTTTTTATCAAGTGGTAAAAACGTTTCTGGACGGGCTGCCTGCATGAGTGCATGTGAATGAACTGCAACAGGAGAACGCCCCAACGGGCCCGGGCGGGCCTGCGGGGCGTTCCTTTCGTGCCGGTGTCTAACCTATTCCGCTTCTATCCATTCACAGCCTTTGGCGTGCAACATCTTGTCCACCCAGCTGCGGTCTATGGTCCCCTCCGCGATCGCTTTCATCATGCCTTCTTCCATTGCCATTGTTGCCCGGACTTTTTCGGCCAGCGCCTCGGCATGTTCGTAGGGCACGACCACGATGCCATCCATGTCTCCGAGGATGACGTCACCCGGGCGTACGATGGAGCCGCCGACCTGAATCGTGACATTGATCTCGCCCGGTCCGTCCTTATACGGTCCCCGATGCGTAACACCTCTGGCAAACAATGGGTAATTGCTGTTTCTGATCGGTTCAAAATCACGGATCGCGCCATCGATGATAAAACCTTCGATCCCTTTGCGTCTGGCAATGCTGACCATGATTTCCCCCATGATCGCATTGGTGACATCGCCACCAGCATCGACGACGATGACGTCACCGGGCCCCGCCATGTCGATCGCCTTGTGCACCATCAGGTTGTCACCTGGCCTCGTCTTAACGGTAAATGCCGATCCGACCAGCTTGCCGCTTGTATGCACGGGCCGAATGGCCGCATCCACCGCATTCAGACGATTCATGTTGTCCGACAAATGCGGGGTTGCGAACTGCCGATACGTCTGAAGCAATTCGTCGGACACTTTGCGCTGCTTGGGAAAGATCCGAAAACCGATATTGGTCACGCTGTCCGCCGCCTCTCCATCAAGATTTGTATTGGGTATATACAACTTTCAAATCGGTATAGAAATCCTTGTTCGTCTGGCCGATGGAGTACGGGCCAAGCCCGGAGTTTTTGACGCCGCCAAACGGCATATGTCCTTCGCTGATCGTTCCGTTGTTGATATGGATCATGCCGGATTCCACATCTTCCATGAAATCGAGCGCCCATTCGAACTTGTCCGTAAAGATGGAAGCGGTCAAACCATACTCCGTATCGTTGGCGACGCGAATCGCCTCCTCGATGGTAGAGACGCGGATGACCACAAGCACGGGACCGAAAATTTCTTCCCGGGCGACGGTCATTTCCGGCGTCACATGCGTGATCAGCGTAGGCGCATAATAATATCCGTTGTCGAACGCGCCTCCCGTCAACCTCTTGCCGCCGCACACCATCGTTGCTCCTTCATCTACCGCCGACTTCACATAAGATTCGATCGTTCGCAACGAATCTTCGCTGACGACCGGCCCGATCTGCGTCGACTCATCCATGCCGTTGCCTACGCGGAGCGCAGCGATTTGCTGGGCCATCAAGTTTTCCAGTTCCTCCGCATGCTTGTCCAGCACGATGACCCGGCTGATCGCGGTACAACGCTGACCCGCATTGGTGAAGGCAGAGCCGACGATTTCCGTCGCCGCACGGGCCAGATTGCCGTATTCGGCGACAACAACCGGGTTTTTGCCCCCCAGTTCAAGCTGTACTTTCTTGAAATTTTCCGCCGCCAACTGGTTGATGCGACGTCCCACCTGTGTGGAACCGGTAAACGAAATGCCCTTCACCAGCGGATGCCGGACCAGCGCGTCGCCGATCGTACGGCCGCTTCCCATCACCAGATTCACCGTGCCGGCCGGCAACCCCGCCTTTTCCGCCAACTGCATCAACAGTACCGATGTCAGCGGCGTATTGGTGGCCGGTTTCAGCACAACGGTGCATCCCGCGATCAGTGCCGGGAACATTTTGCGGATCGGCGTGAGCACCGGAAAATTCCAGGGACTGATGGCAGCGACGACGCCAATCGGCACCCGGACGACTGTATTGGTGACACCCACGCGATCGCTTGGCAGCGTGATCCCTTCCAGGCGAACAGCTTCACCCGCCACAAACCGCATTTCCTTCACGCCGCGCGTCGCTTCGGTTAACGCTTCCTTGAACGGTTTGCCCTGCTCCTTGCAGAGCGCCTCGGCGATTTGCGACTTGTTTTCGTCGAGCAATGAGATGTAACGATAAATATATTCCGCCCGTTCCGAAGCCGGCACTTTCCGCCAGCTTTGGAACGCTGCATGTGCCGCTTCTACAGCCCGGTCAACATCGTCCGCCGTGGACAGCGGGAACCGGCCCACGACTTCAGTCGTGTCTGCCGGATTTCTGACTTCATACGTTTCATTGGTGCTCGCTGCCGTCCAGACACCATTGATGTAATTCAAATAGGTATTTGCTGCCATGTTGTTGCCTCCTGATGTCTTTAAATCGAATTCCGTACGATCTCCTTCAAGTCCTCCAAAGTCGGCTTGCGCGGATTCACCAGCACATTGGCGCTGGAGATGCCTTCCTGGGCAATATAATCCAGATCGGCTTCGGTGACGCCAAATTCGCGCAGTCCCGCCGGAATGCCGACATCCCGATTCAATTGGCGAATCGCCTTCACCGACAGTTCAGCCGCTTCCCGCAGCGGAAGACCGGACGTATTTTCACCGAAAATTTCCGCGATTTCCTTGAATCGCTCCAGATTGCCCGGCAAATTGAATTGCATGACCGCTGGCAACAGGATCGCATTGGCCAAACCATGCGGCACTTTGAACTTGCCGCCGAGCGGCATGCACAGCGCATGGGCCAACCCCAGCCGCGTCGGATTGAATGCCATCGCGGCAATCGTGCTTGCGAGCAACATATCATAACGGGCTTCCAGGTTTTCCCCCTGTGCGACGGCCTTGCGCAGGCTCTTCGAAATCAGCCGCATGCTTTCCCGAGAGAGCGCTTCCGAAATCGGCTGTGTCGCCTTGTTCACGAAGGATTCCAAAGCATGGGTCAGCGCATCCAGACCGGTGGCTGCCGTCATCGGTCCGGGAAGTGTTACGGTGAGCCGGGGATCGCAAAGTGCCACAGTCGGCGCCAGATAGGTGCCCCCAATTCCGAATTTGAGGTTGTTCATCTTCTCCGAAATGACGGTCCAGAGCGTCACTTCGCTGCCGGTTCCGGCGGTTGTCGGAATGCAGATGACCGGCAGGCCCGGATTCGGGATGTTGTTCAAGCCGGCATACTGGGTAATGCGGCCTTCATTGTTGACCATGATCGCGACCGCTTTGGCCGCATCCTGCGCACTGCCGCCTCCGACGCCGACCACCAGATCGGCACCGTATGCTTTGGCTTTGGCCGTCGCCGCATCAATCGTGCCGACATCGGGCTCGCGATCGACTTCCGTATAGGTGTCGAAATCGATGTCCGCCCCGGACAACAGTGAAGTCACCTTCTCGAAAATGCCCGCCTGAACGACGCCCGGATCGGAGACGACAAATACTTTGGAGCCCCGGAGTTTCCCAATCCACTGTGGAAGTTCCTGAACCGAATCGATTCCGAAAACGATTTTCGTCGGCAATTCATACGAAAACACCCTGTGTTGCAAATTCATGTCGCATGTCCTCCTGTCAGTTGTTGAAGTAGTCCTCGATCCGAATACCGAACGAATCCCCAACCTGTTTAATTTCCCGGTAAACTTCGCCGGAGAGGGGAATCCCTTCCCGAAGCCGCTTGCGCATCGTGTTCATCTCGATTTCACCAGGCAAGAAAATTTCGTCGGTTCCGACTGCTTTGGGCGCATTTTTGATTTCCGAGATCATCTGGTCGACCCTCTGCTTGAACTGTTCAACAGGCATCAGGCGGCTGACGTCCAGAAGCTGGAAGAAATGCCCGACGTTCTGCGATTTGTCGAAATCACCGTAAATCTGGTTGATGTGCGGCCCGAAACCCGCACCCGTCAACACGCCGCTCATGATATCGATCATCAGGGAAATCGCATAGCCTTTAGGTCCTCCGAACGGCAGCACGCAGCCATCCAGCGCATCTTGCGCATTCGTCGTCGGCCTTCCTTCCCGGTCGATGGCCCATCCTTCGGGGATCGTCTTGCCTTCCTTGGCGGCCGAAATGATTTTTCCGCGAGCGACAACGCTAGTCGCCATATCAAGGATGATGGGGTCATATTGACCCGCAGGAATGCCAAATGCATAAGGATTCGTGCCGAGATAGGGCTTGACCCCGCCCCATGGCGCCATTGTGGAAGGGGCATTGGACATCGCCCAGGTGATCAGATTTTGTTCAATCCCTTGCTGGACGAAGAAAGCACCTGTGCCAAAATGATTGGAATGCCGAACGCCGACCATGACCGCGCCGTTCTTTTTCGCTTTGGCGATGCCCCATTCCATCGCTTTGCGCCCCACCACCTGTCCCATGCCGTTATCGCCATCGATCAGCAAAGTGGCGTCACTTTCTGCCACGATCCGGATATTCGGATTGGCGTTGATGGCACCTGCTTTTAATCGTTTGACATAGATTTCGAGTCTTGTTACACCGTGTGAATCCACACCCCGCAGATTGGCGCTGACCAGACTGGACGCAACGGTCTCTGCATCCGCCAGCGGCAATCCTGCCTGCGTCAGCACGTTTTGGACATAAAGTTGCAATTGCGATGCTTGGAAAATCATGTTGTCCGGCTCCTTTATGATTTTGAGTGGCTGAATGGAGGCCTGCACGAATTGCGGATGATGACCGTCGGTTCCAGTTGTACAACCTGCGGCGGCATTTCCGTCTCACCTTTGTCTTTCAGCCTGTTGAGCAACAAAGTTACCGCGGTGACGCCCATTTCGTATGCAGGTTGGGCGACCGTACTCAGCGGCGGGTCCAGCAGCGGCACCCAAGGAAAATCGTCATAACCGAAAATCGACACTTGATCCGGAACGCTGAACCCGGCTTTTTTGACACCGGCCAGCGCTTCCAGATTCAATCGTTCGTTCGTGGTGAAAATCGCCGTTGGCCGATCCGGCAGGGCAAGCAGCTGTTCCGTGGCCTTGACGCCACTTCCGTTGTAAGGCGAACAAATTTTGACCAAAGATTCATCCACGGTCATACCGTTCTCTTCATGTGCCAGACGGTAACCCTTCAACCGCTCGATCCGGGGGCTTTTGTTTTCCAGCGGATTAAGCAAAATGCCGATTCGCCGATGCCCGAGCCCGATCAGGTGTTCCACCGCCTGGCGGGCACCGTTGACATTGTTGACCACCACTGTATCCGCTTTCACTTCTTCGCCGGTCCGATCCAGCAGCACGAGCGGACATTCCGTTCCGCCGAAACCCCGGAACAGTTCGCCGATATCCCCGATCGTATTGACGATGATACCTTCGACCTGCCTGCTCTTCAGCATCATGATATTGCTCTTCTCCAGTTCCGGATTGTCGTTGGAACTGGTCACCATCAAACCATATCCCTGCCGATTGGCTTCATCCTGGGCTCCCTTCAAGATTTCCGACCAGAACGGATTCGAGATGTCGGACAAAATGATGCCGATCACCCGGGTCTCTTTCGTTTTCAGGCTTCGTGCGAGCGAGTTCGGGGTGTAGTTCAATTCTTCGATGGCATCCAAAATTTTGCGTCTCATCTTCTCGGACATGTATCGAAAATTGCCATTGAGCACCCGGGAGACGGAACTTTTGGAAACGCCTGCTTTTTTGGCCACATCATCGATCGTAACCATTTGCGCCCTCCTTTCCCGAACCGGTTTCTGAAATCGGTTTTACAATGATGCGGAAATTCGCCGCCACCCGGCACCCAACTGACCGATTGGCGGCGTTTCCCCTTTGATTCGTTGCGCATGCCATCGCTCTCCGGCTCCTTCACCCGGCTCCTTCGGGTTGCTGCCGAATTTGTGCCGCTTGGGCAAAAAACGGTTTCAAAGCCGGGTACAATTGCCCAAACAACCGATATTGCGCTTCATAAAATTCAGACCAGGCCGCAGCCGGAACGGCAGTAAACAACGTATGTCCGCGAACATCCGGCAGCCCTTCTTCCAATCGACTGAAAAATCCCGCTGCATGACCGGCCAACAGACAAGCGCCAGCCGCAGCCGTTTCGGATACCGCCTTCACTTCGATCCGCTTTTGCAGCACATTCGCCTTGATTTGCGACCAATGGCGATTGTGCGCACCGCCTCCGATCGACATGAAGGAACCGCAATGGATGTCTCCATGCTGCTCCAGAATGCCGAAAATCTGCTTGAGTCCATAAGCGCAGCCTTCATACACCGCCTGAAGCATGTCGCCCTTCGTCGAGTTCAGATCCAGGCCGACAAACGTTCCCCTGGCATGAATATCCCAGATCGGCGTGCGTTCCCCGTACATGTAGGGAAGAAAATAAATGCCGTTTGCCCCGGGCCGGGATTCGGCAGCCAATCGTTCCAAAATGTCCTGCTGCTCGGCCTCTTCCCTGCTGAGCAACGTATGTCGAAACCATCGGACGCACGAGCCCGGATGCGACATCGCGCCATGGGTCAGCCACAAATTTTTGATGACATGGCAGCGGTTCATGAATCGTTCGTCGAACTGGTGCGGATTGTCCCGGCAGACCGTAATGACATTGGACGTGCCGACGGACTCGAACAGCTCGCCCGCCCGGATGCCGAGTGACAACGCCGAACAGGCCGTATCGGCGCCACCGGCCGCAACCGGAATCGGTTCGATGGCCAGTCCGCTTTCTTCCCGGACGCGTCCGACGACTTCGGCGGGATCGACGATTTCGGCGAGCATGCGCATGTCGATGCCGAGAAGATCGCAAAGCGTCTCCGACCATCGATAGGCAGCCACGTCAAACAAGCCCGTATACGAAGCTTGCGTCCAATCGAGCACAAATGATCCGGTCAATCGATAAAGGATGTAGGAGGACAGATGCCCCCATCGGTGAATGCGCGCATAAATGTCCGGACGATGGTTTTTCATCCATAATAGCGACGTAACCGAAAAAATGCCGGGTTCGATCCGGTTTTTCGTAATGCCGAACCGGAGGTCTTGCGGAATGTTTGCCTTGATCCAGTCGGCTTCCGCTTGCGTCCTTTGATCCATGTAGAGAATGCCGTTGTATAGCGGACGTCCGTCCTCTCCAAGAAAAACGGACGCATTGCAGAAACAGGAAATGGAAATCGCCTCGGGCTTGCCGCCGGCTTCCCTGATCCGGTCAGATACTTTGCGGACCAGGCGTTGTACCAACCGCCACATTTCCTCGAGATCGATTTCCACCCAGCCCGGCTGGGGGAATACGGGACGATACGTTCCGTATTCCAGCATGCCGAGGTTGCCTTCTCTGTCCATGGATCCCACTTTGATGCCGCTTGAGCCGATATCGATTCCGATCACATGGGACATAATTTCCTCCTACTTGGAGGCGGCAGATTGGCTCGTCAATTCGTTGAACAGTTCTACCGCTTCCTTGACCGTACCATTCTTGTGGATAATGTGATGCAAACATTGTACGATAGCCGTCGGGTTTTTCGTATTCCACACGAAACGTCCGAACGTAATGCCATATCCGCCGGCGTCGATCACATCGCGGGCCATTTGGAAATAATCTTCGTTGCGCGTACCGCTCTCCCCGCCCGCGACAACGACACGCGCCGGGGTCGCTTCCACGACTTTGCGGAACGAATCGGGATCGCCGGTATATTTGGTTTTGACGATATCGACACCGAACTCGGCTCCCAGCCGAACCGCATAGGCAACATGTTTCCAATGGTCTTTTTCTTCTTTTGGAATCAGGTTGCCGCGGGGATAAATATGCGCGATCATCGGAATGCCGTAAGCCGCCGCTTTGCCTGCCGCCAGTCCCAGATTGCGAATCTGTTCCGGCTGATCCTCTCCGCCGATGATGCATCCCATCGATACCGCATCGGCGCCCAGGCGGATCGCTTCCTCCACCTCGGTAACGACAGCATCATAATTCGGCTGCCAGGGGGAGAACGTCGACAATTTCAAAATCAATGCCGTTTTGCCGGCATGCTGCGGAAAACACATTTCGGCAATCCCTTTGTGCATCGTCATGGCATCGGGTTTGCCCGCCACAATTTCGGTAATCTTTCTGCCGATCGGCATCAATTCGTCGAAGATGCCCCGCGCTGTCGCCTGATCCACCGCGACAGCCAGCAGTCGTCCCGTTTCGCTGTTCAACAACCGGTTCATACGGATTTCTTTGCCCAATACAGCCATTTCCATTCCTCCTCGGTTACTCCGAATCATGGATTATATCGCAATGATCGATTTCATGCCTTTTCCGGTCTTGACATCCATAATGGCCTGCTGAATATCGTCCAGCGTATATCCATATGTCGACAACACCTCGGTATTGATCTTGCCAGCCGCGATCAACGATAGTGCCTTGTGATAATCAGACCGCGTCAATGACGAGGTGCCATTCACATTCACTTCCTGGTAATGAATGAAATTCGGATCCACCTCGGAGATGACACCATTCGAAAAACCAGCAAACAGATTGATGGTGCCGCCTTTGCGCAGCAATTGGATGGATTCGTTTACAATGGACGGAATGCCGATGGCCATGATGACGGCGTCAGCACCCAGTTGATGGGTCTCGCGCATGACTACATCCCGCAACGATTCCTTTTCAGGATTGACCACCACATCCGCGCCAGCGGCGATGGCCCGTTCTGCCCGGTGTTCGATCAATTCGCTGACGATGACTTTGCTTGCCCCGGACAGTTTGGCCAATTGAACGTGCATCAAACCAATGGGACCGCCGCCGATGACAACGACAACATCATTCAGCCGAATGTTCGCCTTGCGGTTTCCGTTGATGCAGCAAGCCAGCGGTTCTGCGATAACGGCTTGTTCGAAGCTGACATGATCCGGCAATTTGACAAGATTGCCGGCCTGCAGCGCGATTTGCGGGATTCGCACATATTCGGCAAACCCCCCATCAAATTCGTAACCGATCGCTTTCCGGTTTGCACAAACATTTTCTCTGCCGTTCAGGCAATAATGACAGCGATTGCAGGGAATGACCGGCATGACGCCGACACGGTCGCCTGCCGCAAATTCCGTGACTGCACTGCCAACCTTCTCTACGGTTCCAACCAATTCATGACCCAGTATGGCATTTTGGCGAACGCCCTTCGTCTTTTTCCCGTCATAGATGCGTACATCCGTTCCGCATACAGCGCTTACACGAACGCGAACCAAAACCTCATGTTCATTGATCTCCGGGATGGGAATCTCCATGAGGGAAATTTGCTCGGGCCCGTGGAATACAGCCGCCTTCATCTCCATCTCCTATCCTCTCGTCTTGGTATTCATTCATTCCGATGTCGGGCCAATGGTATACGATCACAAATTCATGATACCGGAATGAACTTCCGAATCCATCTTACCACCTTATGGCGATAATCTTCAATATAAAAAATTTTTTTTGAAGATTTTTTTTAACAAATTTACGTAAAAATAATGAAGTTTTTTTGCAATATTATTCAGATATATATTAGAAGCTATTTTTTTGACAAATTGAATTTCACATTTTGAAGTTTTTCTTTACTGGATTTTTTATGTATTGAATATTTTCTTTATAACATGTAAGATATACGCAAGCCAATGGTAGCGGTTACATGTTGTTGGTATCGGATACATGCGAGGTGATTGGCAGTATTTCAAAATGGACTTAACGGGGGTCTACAGTTGATCAGCATCTTTGAAAATGAAATCACAATCGTTCAACAGGAGGATTCCACACCATGAAAATGAGAAAATGGGGATTGCTTGTCCTGACAATCATCCTGACGTTTACACTTGCTGCTTGCGGTTCGAGCAAAAACAACGAATCTTCAGCTCCAGCAGCATCATCTTCTTCTCCAAGCACAAACGCATCATCTCCTGCTCCATCCGCTGATGCGAAACCGATTTCAATCAAGCTTGGCCATGGCACGACAACCAAATCGCTCTATCATATCGGTTCCGAAAAATTCAAAGAGCTCGTTGAAGCCAGAACCAATGGCCAAATCACCGTCGAAATTTATTCTGACGGCACAATCGGCCACGACAACGACCTGGTGAACTACCTCAAGACGGGCAACGTTCAAGCAGGCATGATCGGGCTGGAGCCGCTGACTTCCATCGAACCGAAGTTCAAGCTGATCAACCTGCCGTACATTTTCCCGAATCGCGACGCTGCCTATACGGTACTGGACGGCGAACTGGGGGCAGAATTTGCGCAAGCACTGCCGGAGAAACACGGACTTCGCATTTTGGCCTACTTTGAAAACGGTTTTAGAAATGTTTCCAACTCCAAGCATGAAGTGCTGACGCCCGACGATCTGAAAGGCCTGAAAATCAGAACGCCGCAAAGCCCGGTTTCGCTGGCGATTTTCCAGGCACTGGGCGCCAATCCGACGCCGATGAACTTCGGTGAACTGTACGCGGCACTCGAGCAAAAAACGGTCGACGGACAAGAAAACCCGCTGGCCAACATCTATTCGAACAATCTGCATGAAGTACAAAAATACATTTCCATCACCAACCACATGTATTCGCCGATGGTGCTGGCCATCAGTGAAATTACCTGGAAACAAATGACACCGGAGCAACAAGCCATCGTGCAGGAAGCGGCAAACGAAGCCCGGGATTACGAACGCAAGGTCAGCGCCGATGAAGAAGAAAACTACATCAAGCTGCTGGAAGAAGCCGGCGTGAAAGTCAGCAAACCGGATCTTGCACCGTTTATCGAAGCGACCAAAGACGTTCACCTGGAATTCGACTCCGAGTATGGCGCGGATCTCTATCAACGTGTACTGGCCGTAACGCAAAGCATTAAATAACCTCTGAACCTTGCATCCACTTGTTAGAAAGCAACGATAGCCAAATGCAAGTGTACCGCGGCAAGAAGGGGAATAGATCCCCTTCTTGCGTTTCCACCAAGTCCGATTTGTTGGCGGGAGATGATTTTCCATGAAGCTGAAATCCGCATCGCTGATGCAATTTTTGAATATCGTCACGGCGATTGCCCTATTTCTGATGACCATTTTTGTATTCGGCAACGTCGTGCTTCGGTATCTTTTCAACTCCGGCATTACCTGGTCCGAAGAAGCCTCCCGGTTCCTGTTCATCTGGATGACTTTCCTTGGTGCAATCGTTGCGTTTCGGCACAATCAACACTTGGGCGTCGATCTGCTGGTCAAGCGGTTTCCCCGCCCGGTCAAGAAGATTGTTTATATCCTCATCAATATCGTAATTGCTTTTATGTTATGGCTGATCTTCGATGGCGGCCTCAAATTGATTGGCATGAACACAGAAAACATCGCCCCTGCGACCGGCATCCCCATGTCGTATATATTTGCATCGAGCGTCATCATGAGCATTGGCATGTTCCTTGTCCTGATTTTTAACCTTTACCGTGTACTCAAGCACGACAATGCAATTGATGAATTGACGAAGGTGCATGCTGAAGATGAAGTATTCGAGCAGCTCACACAACCCCAAGACGCTGCGGAAAAGGAGTGATCACCGGTGACACTGGCTCTATTTGTTGGCTCGCTCCTTGTCGTGATGGCGCTGGGCATGCCGATTGCCTTTGCGCTGCTGTTCAGCGGCGTCGTCCTGATGCTGCATCTGGACATCTTTGACAGTACGATCATTGCCCAGAACCTGGTCAAAGGCACGGACAATTTTCCGCTGATGGCCATTCCGTTTTTTATTTTGGCCGGAGAACTGATGAACAGAGGCGGCATTTCCGAGCGGATTATCAACTTCGCACTGGCGTTCGTCGGCCATATTCGCGGCGGCCTTGGCTACGTCGCCATCATCGCGGGCGTGCTGTTCGCCGGACTTTCCGGTTCAGCGGTAGCCGACACGGCAGCACTGGGTGCCATTCTCATTCCGATGATGGTAAAAGCCGGTCATGACCGCAAACGCTCCGCAGGGTTGATCGCAGGCGGAGGCATCATTGCCCCCGTGATCCCGCCCAGCATCCCGCTCATCATCTTCGGCGTCACCGCCGGCGTTTCGATTACCAAACTGTTTCTGGGCGGCATCGTCCCGGGACTGATGATTGCAATCGCGCTTGTCATCACCTGGACGATTGTCTCGCGCAAAGACAAGGCTACGGTTCTTCCCCGGAAAACGTTCAAAGAGATGCTGATCGTGACCAGGGAAGCGATTTTGGCGCTCATTCTGCCGCTCATCATCATTTTCGGCTTGCGCGGCGGCATTTTTACGCCGACGGAAGCCGCTGTCGTCGCCGTCGCATACGCACTCTTGATCGGCATGGTTGTCTATCGCAAAATCAAGGTGAAAGATTTCTTCCATATCCTGGTGGCTACAGCCAGAACCTCCAGCGTCGTCATGTTTTTGACCGCCACCGCCATGCTGTCGGCCTGGTTGATTGCCTATGCAAACATCCCCAAATCGATTACAGGATGGCTTGAGCCGTATATGGACAACCAATTAATGCTGCTCCTGGTCATCAATTTGCTGGTGCTCATCATTGGCACCGCGATGGATTTGACGCCGACCATTTTGATTTTGACGCCTGTGCTCATGCCAATCATTCTGGAAGCTGGAATCGACCCGATTTATTTCGGCATTGTATTCGTTTTGAACACCTGTATCGGCTTGCTTACACCACCTGTCGGCACGGTATTGAACGTGGCCGCCAGCGTCGGCAGACTTTCGATGGGCAATATGGTAAAAGGATTATGGCCCTTCCTGGCCGCCGAAATCATTGTGCTGCTATTACTGATCTTGTTCCCGGATCTTGTTCTGGTACCGCTTCAGTGGCTGACGAAGTAAAATTGACACATTGATTACAGCGACCAAAGCTTGTATGATATTATTGAAATTTGGGTAAATACTTTCCACATAAGAGGTCCAATCCATGTTGCAAAGACCAGCTTACTTGGCCAGAATCGAATCATCGGAACCCTACTTCACCAAAGCAGAGAAAAAGATTGCCAAATATGTGCTGGGAAATGCCGAAGAAATTATCCGCCTGTCGATTACGGAACTCTCGGAGATTACGAAAACCAGCGATTCTTCCATCATTCGTTTCTGCCGCAAGCTGGGATACAAGGGCTATCATGAAATGAAACTGGATATTGCCCAGAGCATGACCAGTCCAACAAGGCAGCTTCACGAAGACATTTCGGAACACGATTCGATCAGGGAGATCAAGGATAAAATCTTTTCTTCCGCATCGATGACCATTATGGATACGCTTTCCGTCCTGGAAGACGATCAACTGGAAAAAGCGGTCAATGCCATTACGAAAGCCAGACGCATCATGTTTTTCGGAAGCGGTGCTTCAGCGATGGTCGCGATGGATGCCCAGCACAAGTTTCTCAAGATCGGCATCCCTGTCATGACATACATTGACAATCACATGCAGCTCATGGGAGCCAGCATGTTGAACGAGCAGGATGTGGCGATCGCCATCTCGCACTCCGGCGCCAACAAAGACGTGATTGACGCCATCAATTTGTGCAAGGAAGCCGGTACGACCGTCATCGCCATTACGAACTTTTCCAAATCGCCCTTGACGAAAAAAGCGGATATCAATTTGTTCACTTCCTCCAAGGAAACGAAGTTCCGGACCGACGCAACGGCTTCCCGCATTGCCCAATTGACGATCATTGACGTGCTCATTACCGGCCTGGCCCTGACCGATCAAAACCTGTATCTGAAAAACTTCCAGCAAATCAGGGATGCCACTTCATCCAAACGCTACTGATGGGGTGGAAACAGCCGGATGGACGAATAAAAAAGAGAAACGACGGTTGTCCGTCGTTTCTCTTTTTTCATTCAGTTGAAATTAGTGGCTGGAGCCGTGTCCATCGCCGGAGGGGCCGGCTGGCGGCTGATTCAGCTTGCCGGGCAGCCTCCCCGCCCGCCGGAGCGCTTCCCGGATGAGAAACTCAATATGCCCGTTCACACTGCGGAATTCATCACTTGCCCATTGCTCAAGCGCACGATAAATGTCTGGGTCAAGGCGCAGGGGAAACGCCTTTTTTTCCGTAGCTATGGTTGATCTCCACTCAAGAATATATGGTGCCCGTATTGATGACAGGGGTTGCGCCTTTGTCAGATACGATGGCAACCATCAAATTGTTGGCCATGACGGCACGTCGCTCGGCGTCCAGTACGATCCCCTTTTCGTCCAGTTGGCTAAGCGCGAGCTCCACCATGCCGACGGCACCTTCCACAATCTTCTGTCTGGCCGAGACAATTGCATTTGCCTGCTGGCGCTGCAACATGGCACTGGCGATTTCTTGCGCATAGGCGAGGTGCGTCAGACGCGTTTCGATGATTTGTACACCTGCAAAATCAAGCCTGTTCTGCAAATCGTTCAACAATTCGATGGCGACAGCGTCCGCATTCCCCCGGAGGGAGAAAAGCTGATTGTCGGAAAAGGTATCGTAGGGATACTGGGCGGCAATATGGCGAATCGCAGTTTCGCTCTGGAGTTCCACAAATTCTTCATAATCGTCAACGTTAAAACTTGCTTTGGCTGTTTCCGTCACTTTGAAAACGATGACTGCCGCAATTTCGACGGGATTGCCCTCCGCATCGTTGACTTTCAGTTTCTGACTGTTGAAATTGCGCACTTTCAGCGATACCGTCTTTTTCGTCGAAAACGGAATGACCATCCAGAAACCGCTATCCCGGACAGTTCCCCGATATTTGCCGAAAAAGATGATCACTTTGCTTTCATTGGGCTGCACAACCGTCAATGAAGATAACACGACGACAAATAGCAGTACCAGCAAAACGCCCAGTCCGATCAGCCATCCGTTGACAGAACCGCTGCCATCATTGGCAGCGACAAATGAATAGATCGCGCCTGCAAGCGACAATAGACTGATAAGCAATGCGACAAATCCGTTCGTTTTCCAGGCCTTCCGTTCCTGCATGTGGATCCCCCCAGATGCCGAATTGATATTTCATTCACATCATTATGATATCAAATTTGGATGAAACTTACAAGTGTAAAAGCCAAAAAAAAACTCCAGCCCGTACGGCTGAAGCCTTGAACTCCTGAAATGCATCGCTTGGATCAAACATGGCTCATTGATAATAGGATTGATCCAACGCAATCCGCACAGTAGCATTACGGTTTGGTCCGGCTGTCATGACATCCACGGACAGGGTCTGGATTCCCGCAATATCAACCGCAATCTCTTTCAAACCATCCGCTTCCGTCAACAGTTCCGATTTCAAAATGACCGGATTGATCGGGTCGTTCCGGTTCGTGATACGCAGATCCACATCATCACCATCCACATCGGCATACAGCACCAGCTTTGCATATTTGGCCCCCGGCTCCAATTGAATATAGCTGTTGGAATAGATCACATTCGCAAACAGCGCCACCGTGCCATGGTCGGTTTGATTAATCAGCCTTTGCGAAGCATCACTGACGATTTTGGATGAAACCGGGCGATAATTTTCGCTCGATACCGGCACCTTTTCTGTCTTCTCCCCGATATGGATCGTTTTGCTGGCCGCATCGTAATCAATTGGTACCTCCAGTGCTTCCGCAATGGCACGCACCGGCAAGTAGGTTCGGCCTTCATAAGTCAGCGGATAGAGCGTTTCCGCCCCGACTTTCATTTCCCATGTCCCGCCGTTCAGTTTGATGACCACCTCCCTGTTCAGATAGGCCTTGACTTCCTGCAGCAACGCATTTCCGGTTGCGGTCATGGCCAGCGCAAAACTGGCCAACATCGTCAAGATCACCGTCAAAAACAATTTCAATCTCATTTTCATTCCCTTTACTACCTCCCATGCGGTAATGAATGAACAAAACAGGCGAAACTACATCCATCCTACCGGAAACCGACTCCCACTTTCACTGTCACAACCTCCCCTCGACACGCGCATGTCATGCAACCGGGACTTGGGCATTGGCCACCCATTACTCCTGGATTATTGAAAAATCCTTATTTGGTACAATGCGAATACGAGGTTGGACAAGTATAATGGAAAAAAAGATCGGGAAAGGAAAAATGTCATGAAAAAGGTGCACGAGCTGCTTGCAGAAAAACGTTACTTCGTAGGCCGGCTGGAAGAACTGGCGCTGATGACAGAACACCTCTCCCAGAAAAGTGAGAGTTGGGGCATCGTTCATCTGCATGGTCCCTCGGGTATCGGCAAGACAGCGCTGCTGCAACAATTCGCCTTGATCCACGAACCGATTCCATCGGTTTATATCCATGCAAATCCGGCATTTCCCGATCCGGAACATTTTGAACAGGCCGTTCGGCGCAAATTGGCTCCATGGCTTCCCTTTCAACCGGTAGATCGAATCATGGAAGGGAGTCTGGCAGATGCATTAAATACGCTGGCGATGAAAAATGGAGGGTTAATACTCCTGCTCGACGGCCTGAGCGAATGGAGCGGGATCGAGCAATGGCTGCGGGAGGAGTGGCTCGTTTCCCTGACGACGAATGTCAGGGTGTTCAGTGCTGGCAGACAACCGTTGGTGCGCTGGCAGACGCACGATAGCTGGGCGCATCTTATCCGCCACATTCCGGTAGGTCCATTGACCAAGTCAGAGTGGATGCAGTTTGCCTTGCAACAGGGCATCACGGATCTTAAAACGATCGATCTCATCGGCCGCGTCACGGAAGGCGTTCCCCTGGCCATCAATCTGGTCTGCAACGAAATCCGGTCACAAGGCGGCAAGTGGAATCCGGAAATGGAACCTCGTTCGATACTGGACCTCTTCGATCGCGTCATCCTGCACCCGGACAATCTGTCCGGCGTCAATCGGCTCCTGCTGGATCTTGCTTCCCTGGTATATACGTTTGACCACGAAATGCTGGAATATATCTGGGGACAATCCATCCCCACAGAGGTGTTTCAACAATTATGCCAGTCTTCTTTCGTCCGCGTTCACCCAAAAGGCGGCTGGACGGTCAGCAACGGCATACGGAGGTGGGCGAAGGAAGGGTTAAAGAAACGTGCTCCGGAAGCCTACAAACGATTCAAATATCGCGCGGAGCAAATACTGGAGCGCAGAGTGGACACGCTGGCCCCATCCGGGCGTCTGTTGCCGCAAGTGCTCAGCAGTGGCAAAGTGTTTCTATATGACAATGAAGTGATACAAGGCTTCATCTATTATGATGACGAACAACGTTTGCTTGACCGTCCCGCCAGACGGGCGGATATCCCGATGCTTCAGGACATGTACCTGCGGCATATCGTCGCCTATCCGGAAAACCTGCCGGATACTTCGCACCAGGAACAATACTTGCCTGAAATCTGGGAAATGGAGCCTTCCGTCATCCATGTGTTTGAACGCGAAGGCCGGCTTGCCGGATTCTACGCCGCTTTGCCGCTGGATCATCCGGCATTGCGCGAGATCCTGAACCGCAATCCTGCGACCCGGGCATTTGTCGCATGCACGCCGCCCGAGCCCTGCGATTGGCTCTACTGGCTCATTGCCAGCGATCCTCCCCTCGATCCGGGTTTTTCGGGACAAATCGTTCGCGAGATGCTGCAACACAAACTGCCGGGGAATCGGATAACGATGATGATGCCTTCCGTCGAGTTCACCGAAGCGGCCAGACTGGCTGGTTTCCGGGAAGTTCCGGCAGCCTTCTACCCATCTTCCGACGGCTGCAATTTTTACTTTTTCCAGCTTGATGCCCGCGGGCACAACAGGCAGGACCCCTCTATTGCAACGGCTGACCCAAAGATCTGGATGGAGATCACCAAAAAATTGCTTGCTTCCTATACGCGGCTCGAAACCCAGACATCTGTCCTGCAACAATGCCAACGCATGTGGGGAACGAACCACAGTCAGGAACAATTGGCCAAATATGTGCAGCAAACGATTTTGGGCGAATGGAGACGACTCCGGCAAGGCACGCCCAAAGAGCAAAAACTGGCCCAAATCTTGTATTATGCTTTTATGCACAAGGTTGGCACGCACGAAATCGTTGCAGAACGACTGGGCCTGCCTTCTTCGACATATTACCGGCACCTGGGCAAGCTGATTCGGGAGCTTGCGCGTTCGTTGCAATTTTACAGGGGAATATCTTGATCCGGGAGGGGCCCGTGATTTCATATCTGGATGTTGTCGTTAGCGTACAATCGCTGGTCTGGTTGTTTCTCGCTGATTGACAAATCCACGGCTGGTCGTTGCTGTCTGCCTTGTATTCATCATCTTTTTTCCTTGCACCTTTTTCACGATTTTCGACAATTTCTGCGCTAAAAAACTCCATAAAACTTATTTACTATTCATTACTCCACTAGAAGTCCGGTGATTTAAGTCAGTTTTAGCCGTCTAACTGACATGAAAAATGAGGAAACAAACTTAACCACCGCTGATATGAGCAGGCTTGATACCGCCTCCGTCATCACGGATTTCGGTTTT
>Ga0310835_100342_pt1 | contig 28549 bp, 23 predicted proteins | sample SM_ome_3_FD_201308 | JGI IMG/M metagenome (GOLD analysis project Ga0310835, IMG submission 201308) | Sorghum-adapted microbial communities enriched on stacked mutant (SM) sorghum from Joint BioEnergy Institute, Emeryville, California... ...
CGAACATTTCAGTCATAATTTTCCTGATCGTTCGCAGTTCCGATTATAGCTTCGTCTTCAAATCAATGTCAATATAAATAACACCATAAGGGCGATAACCTTTCACTTTCACCTGCAACTGCCAATTTTATGTCAGGTATTCTCATTTCTATCCAGTCTGTTTATCGATATGATCAGATTTTTTTTGTTGTCACCTCAAATTGGTGTAAGTTATTATTACACTGAATAATCATTTTCACAGGTTCATTCGGAAAGGCAGTGAGTCGGTATGTACCTGACACAACATGAGAAAGAGAAGCTGATGATCACCGTGGCCGCCGATCTGGCCCGCAGAAGAAAAGAACGAGGGGTGAAGCTGAACTATCCCGAAGCGATGGCGCTGATCACCAGCGAGATCCTGGAGGGAGCGCGCGACGGTCTGTCGGTTGCCGAGCTCATGCAGCGCGGAACCCGGATCCTGAGCGTGGATGATGTGATGGAAGGCGTAGCCGGCCTGATCCGCGAGGTGCAGGTGGAAGCGACCTTCCCGGATGGCACGAAGCTGGTCACGGTGCACGAACCGATACGAGGATGACGGTCCCTGGAGCATGGAGCAAGGATGATCACCCATCCAGCCTGGTCCGGAGCGCCATGGGCGCACCCAGGCACCATTTCCTTGTATGCGGATCGACGTTCTGCGCATGGCAGCCTGACCAGGACAGCCAGACCATACCAGGCCAGGAAGTGCACCACCATTTGTCAATGTAAAAGGAGAGGACATGATGAACCCTGGTGAGATTCGCACCGCAGCCGGCGAGATCGAGCTCAATGCCGGCCGCAATACGGTAACGCTCATCGTCACCCATACGGGCGACCGACCGGTCCAGGTCGGATCTCATTTTCATTTCTTCGAGGTGAACAGGGCGTTGAAGTTCGACCGCGCCGCCGCCTGGGGCATGCGGCTCGATATCCCTTCCGGCACGGCCGTTCGCTTCGAGCCCGGCGAGGAGAAGCCGGTGACGCTCGTCAGCCTGGGCGGCACCAGGGAAGTATACGGGTTGAACGGGCTGACGAACGGACCTGTCGACCCGACGCCGGACAACGCCAGGCTGGAGCAGGTCATCTCTCAATGGAAGGGAGGGGAGAGACGTGGCTAGAATCTCCCGCGAATCCTACGCCTCCATGTACGGCCCGACGACCGGCGACGCGATCCGGCTCGCCGACACCGAGCTGTGGGCGGTGATCGAGCACGACTATACGGTCTACGGCGATGAGAGCAAGTTCGGCGGAGGCAAGGTCATCCGCGACGGCATGGGCCAATCCTCCCGCGTCACCAGAGCGGAAGGCGCCCTGGATCTGGTCATCACCAATGCCGTCATCATCGACCACTGGGGCATCGTCAAGGGGGATATCGGCATCCGGGATGGCCGCATCGTCGCCATCGGCAAGTCGGGCAATCCCGATACGATGGACGGCGTCCATCCCGACCTGATCATCGGCGCCGCCACCGAGGTGGTTGCGGGCGAGGGCAAGATCGTCACCGCAGGCGGCATCGATGCGCATATCCACTTCATCTGCCCGCAGCAGATCGAGGAGGCGCTGGCTTCCGGCATCACGACGATGATCGGCGGCGGAACGGGGCCCGCGACCGGGACGAACGCCACCACCTGCACGCCGGGGGCATGGTACATGCACCGGATGCTGCAGGCGGCCGAGGCGTTTCCCGTCAATCTCGGCTTCCTCGGCAAGGGCAACAGCGCCTTCCCGGAGCCGCTGATCGAGCAGATCCAGGCCGGCGCCATCGGGCTCAAGCTGCATGAGGACTGGGGGACGACGCCCGCCGCCATCGACAATTGCCTGAGCGTGGCCGACCAGTATGACGTGCAGGTGGCGATTCACACCGACACCCTGAACGAGGCCGGCTTCGTCGAGGACACGCTGCGGGCCATAGGCGGCCGGACGATCCATACGTACCATACCGAAGGCGCTGGCGGAGGGCATGCGCCGGACATCATCAAGGCAGCCGCCGAGCTGAACGTGCTGCCGTCCTCCACCAATCCGACGCGCCCCTTCACGGTCAACACGATCGAGGAGCATCTGGATATGCTGATGGTCTGCCACCATCTCGACTCCAGCATCCCGGAGGACGTGGCGTTCGCCGATTCCCGCATCCGGCCGGAGACGATCGCCGCCGAGGACATCCTTCACGACCTTGGCGTATTCAGCATGATCAGCTCCGATTCGCAGGCGATGGGCCGCGTCGGCGAAGTCATCATCCGCACCTGGCAGACCGCCGACAAGATGAAGAAGCAGCGGGGGCCATTGCCCGAGGATGCCGGGACGAATGGCGACAACTTCCGCATCAAGCGCTACGTGGCCAAGTATACGATCAATCCGGCGATCACCCACGGCATCTCCCATCTCGTCGGCAGCGTCGAACCCGGCAAGCTGGCCGATCTGGTGCTGTGGGACCCGATGTTCTTCGGCGTCAAGCCGGACCTCATCATCAAGGGCGGGATGATCAATTACGCGCAGATGGGTGATCCCAACGCATCGATCCCGACGCCCCAGCCGGTCTTCGGCAGACCGATGTTCGGCGCATACGGTGCTGCGCCGGCCGCCACATGCGTCACCTTCGTCTCCCAGGCCGCCTGTGAGGCCGGGGTGCAACGGCAGCTCGGCCTGAAGAAATGGGTCGAGCCGGTCAAGAATTGTCGAAATATCACCAAGCGGGACATGATCCACAACAGTGCGACGCCCAGGATCGAAGTGAATCCGGAAACATACGAGGTGACCGTCGACGGCCAGCTCGTGACCTGCGAGCCCGCACAGACGCTGCCGATGGCGCAGCGATACTTCCTGTTCTAGGAAGCAGCCTTCAGGAATCGTCCATCAAGAACCATCAGGAGGGGTGGCATACAGCCATGGAGAAGGGAACACGTCTGCTCGCCTATGTGCAGCTCCTGGATTCCGCGTTGCCGATCGGCAGCTTCTCACATTCATTTGGACTGGAAACCTATGTGCAGGAAGGGCGAATCACGAACCGCCCGCAGCTGGCCGCCTTCATCGAAAGCCAGCTGCACAGCAATCTGACGCGCGTCGAAGGATTGGCCATCAAAGGCTGCTACCTCGCTCTCCGGGAGGGGAATCTCGACAAGGTCGCCAGGCTGGACAGCATCGTCCAGGCGCAGCGGCTCGCGAGGGAATCGCGGGAAGGCCTGCAGAAGATGGGACGGCGCCTGTTCAAGCTGGCGACGACCCTGCACCCGTGGATGGACTTCGACAAGCTCAAGGATGCGCTGGAGCGCCATCACAGCAGCGGCACACTGCCGATCATCCACGCGTACATCAACTATCACCTGGAGATCGATCTGAACGATGCGGTGACCGGATATCTGTACAGCAGCGTCAACATGATGATGGGCAGCGCGCTTCGCCTCATGTCGCTCGGCCAGACCGAAGGCCAGGCGATCCTGACGAGCATGTTCCCGGTGATCGAGCGGGAGTGGAACGCGGTATCCCATATGGATCCGGAACAGATGCACAGCTTCAGCTTCGCGCAGGAGATAGCGGCGATGAACCATGAGACGCTGTACTCCAGACTGTTCATGAGCTGAGTTCATGTGCTGCGCAGTCGTTGTGGGAGCAGCGGCATGCATGGTTGACCATTTTGTCCATGTATACCAAGGAGGAATCGATATGTGCCAAGGAACAGGCCATCACCATCACCACCATGAGTGGAACACCCCGGTCGGGGTGCTGAACCGGCCGATACGCATCGGCATCGGCGGACCGGTAGGCTCGGGCAAGACCGCGCTGGTCGAGAAGCTGAGCAAGATGATGCGCGATCATTACAGCCTGGCCGTCATCACCAATGACATCTATACCAGGGAAGACGCGGAGATCCTCCTGCGCCAGGATGCGCTGCCGGCTGACCGGATCATCGGCATCGAGACCGGCGGATGCCCGCATACCGCCATCCGCGAGGATGCTTCGATGAACTTTGAAGCCGTTGAGCAACTGGAGGAGAGGTTCCCGGATCTCGAGATCATCCTCATCGAGAGCGGCGGAGACAATCTGGCTGCTGCCTTCAGCCCGGAGCTGGTCGACCGTTTCATCTATATCATCGACGTCGCCCAGGGAGAGAAGATCCCGCGCAAGGGCGGCCCCGGCATCATTCGCTCGGACCTGCTCATCATCAACAAGATCGATCTGGCTCCTTACGTCGGCGCCAGCCTGCAGGTGATGAAGGAAGACACGGAGCGCATGCGCGGCAACCGACCGTATGTATTCAGCAACCTGATGAGCGGCGAAGGGCTGTCCGAGATCGTTCACTGGATCGAGCACCAGCTGGCGGACAGCGGCATCCATGCGCACCGCATCGTCCATCATTCCTGACGGGACGGCGCGCGTCACCTCCAGACTGTCCGCCCGCTTCGCGCAGCGGCGCGGCAGAACGGTCCTGATCGATCAGTATCACACCGCTCCGCTCAAGATCGCCAAGACTTTCCGCTTGCCGGAGGAGCCGAATGCGCTGTACGTGCATTTGATGGACGCTTCGCCGGGGATCCTGGACGGCGACCATTATGATCTGGACTTTCGACTGGAGCCAGACAGCCATGTCTATCTGACCAATCAGTCCTGTACGAAGATTCACCCGACGCCGCTCGGAGCAGGACGGCTCACCCAGCGGTTCAGCGTGGGAAGCGGCGCCGTGCTGGAATATTTCCCGGAGCCGACCATTCCCTATCGGGACAGCCGATTCATCTCCGAGACGCGCTTCGACCTGGCGCAGGATGCGATCGTCTTCTATGGTGAGGTAACGACGCCGGGCCGCACGCATCATGGAGAGCGATTTGCCTTCACCTCGCATGATTCGTTGACGGCGGCTTGCAGAGAGGGTGTGCTCGTAAACTGGGACCACTTCCTGCTTGAGCCGGGCCACCATCGCCTGGAGGAGATCGGGGCCCTGGAAGGGTATACCCATCATGCGACGCTGTGGATCTGGGCGCCCGGATGCAACGAGGACATCGTCAGGCGCATCCGCCTGTCCGTCGGCTCGCCGCCGGACGTGTACTGGGGAGTCAGCCTGTCCGGGCCGTCCGCCATCGCCCTCAGGCTGCTGGCCAGGAACGTATGGCAAGCCCAATCCGTCATCACCCTCGCCTGGAGCACCGCCCGCGCCGAGCTGCTGGGAAGGGCTGCTCCGGTCATTCGCAGATGAAGTTCAAATCCAACATCAGGAATACCCGGCCATGGCGAGTCCTGGAGACGCCGTCGGCGGCCGGGTATCATGATGGTCTGGAAAAGTCAATCAGGTCAGTGGTCTGGATGCAATGGTCTGAACGAGGATCTATTCTTTCAGCTGCCTTCCTGCATCGCCAGGATCAGAGTGAGATGATCAGGGCAGCATGAGGGGTTGCGGGGCAAGTCGTGACAGGTATCTATACCAGGAACGTGTCAGGCGCATATGATGCACTATCCCAGATCAGGAAGGAGTCGATATCATGAGCGCTGTAGGACAGGGATTTTACACATCCGTCGGTTCGATCCTCGTACTTTTCATCCTGTTGGTGATCATCTCTCGCACGTTCGCTTTATAAGCGGCGGCAACAGATCCTCCCCGATCATCCCAACGGTCGCCAGGCCTGACGGGGTCTGGATGACAACCCTCTCTAATGAAGAACAGGTGCAGGGACATCCCTGGCACCTGTTTTTACTTTCCGATGACGGCGCAGGCCAGACGCTTCCCCGCTCCGCCCGACGGGTCCGTGCGGTAATCATCCGGACCCTCATGGATGATGAGCGCCGTCCCGCCTTGTTTCAGGAGCGAATGCTCCTGATCCGGCAGCAGCGTCACCCGGTCGGTGAACAGCTCCACCGCAAGCGAGCCGCTCTGGTCGACATGGATATTCGTCAGGTCTCCCGCGTGGTAACCTTGCGGATGGTCATAGCCATGCTTCCGCTTGCCCGGGTTGAAATGGCTCCCGGCGGATTCAAACGTCGGCGCCTCGCAGGCGCCGTATTCGTGAATATGCAGCGCATGCCAGCCCGGCGGCAACCCTTGCGCTTCCACGTGCACAAGAACTCCAGCCGCGGTCTCCATCAGCACGGCCTGACCGATCGTCTGTCCTTCGCTGTTCACCAGCGGGGTTTGCAGCTTCATGGGCTCAGAGGCAACCGTCAACGCCAGATTGCCGTCTCCCGCCAGATGATGCAGGCCGGTGCCGATCAAGAGCAGCGCCGTCAGCGCGATTGCCAGTCTCATCGAGATGCTCCTTTCCATGGTGATCCACAGGTCTTCCTCCACATCCTGACCGCTTCCTTTAACCCGGCAGCCCCTTCAAGTAACCCGGCAGCCCCTTCAAGGATGCCCGCCCCGGCCGGATATGTCCCTGCTGATGTTACCAGTATTCGTGCGAGACAGGAAATCTATACGCAAATCGTGTATCATAGAACATGTATCCATTCCGCAGGCCAGGCCGCAGCTACGTGATCATGGGCCAGACGCAAGATCCACAGAAAGGAATGCCGAACATGAGCAATTATCAACTGGAACGTTTCAAGGCACTCAAGAACGAAATCACCCGTTTCATCATGATGTACAAGTTCGCGCTGGATGAGATGGAGACGAAGGTCGAGATTCTGAAGGAAGAATTTCAGCTGCTGCACGAATACAACCCGATCGAACATACGAAGTCGCGCGTCAAGTCGCTGGAGAGCATCCTGAACAAGATCGTCCGCAAGGGCTGCGGAACCTCGCTTCAGGAGATTCGCGAGAACATCAAGGATATCGCGGGCCTCAGGATCACCTGCTCCTTCCTCTCGGACATTTATACCGTCAGCGAGATGCTGCAGAAGCAGGACGACGTGACGGTCGTGGCGATCAAGGATTATATCAAGAATCCGAAGCCCAATGGCTACCAGAGCCTGCACATGCAGGTCAAGGTGCCCGTGTTCATGTCGGACAGGACGGAGCTGGTCGATGTGGAGATCCAGATCCGCACGATCGCGATGGATTTCTGGGCGAGCCTGGAGCACAAGATTTTCTACAAGTATGACAAATCCGTTCCGCCACATCTGCTGCAAGAATTGAAGGAAGCGGCGGATATGGCGAGCGAGCTGGATCGGAAGATGCAGCGCCTGCATGAGGAGATCAAGCAGATCAAGTCCCTTCAGCCATCGGACGAGCCGAGTCTGATCTTCGGCCTCGGCAATCAGAAGTTCGAGCTACCGCCTGCGCTCATGGATATGCTCCAGAAGGAGTAAAAGCCTGGGCGGCTCACAGCCCCCGCGCCACGAAGAAGGGGAGTCCGACCGTCATCACTGACAGTGCGGACTCCCCTTGTCCTGCGGATATGAAACTGTGCTGGCCCGAAGCCACATCCCTGGCATCCTCAGGTAGAGACCCGATCGCGGAACAGGAAAGAGATCCCGTACAGGCCAGCCAAGCCTACAATTCCGTATATGATCCTGCTGAGCATCGAGGAATCCCGAACGACTTCTCCACCGAAGATGGCTGTCACCAGGTCCCATTCAAACAAGCCGATGAGGAGCCAGTTCAAAGCCCCGATGATCATGAGTATCTGGGCAAGTTTTGCCACAACTATCACCTGACCTTTACTTTACTGGGATGTTACTTGCGACAGATAGGCTTATTGTGTTCAGTAAAGGCAGGATTATGCATCCGGATCTCAGGTCCGGCATCCTCATGTCGGTTGCCCGTTGATTACGGACGGAAGGCGGCGAGCTGTTCGTTCAGCGACTTCGTCTGCCCATAGACCTGCTTGTAAATGTCAAACAGCTTCGCATACGTGCGGACGCGCTCCGCATCCGGCTTGTACGTCTTCGCGTGGCGAATGAACTTCGCCGCGCACTCCTCCAGCGATGCGAACCAACCGCAGCCGAGCGCCGCAAGCATCGCAGCTCCCATACCGGGTCCTTGCTCGTTGGCCAGCTGCACGATCTCCGCGTTGAAGATATCCGCCTGCATATGCAGCCAGTCCTCGTTCTTCGCCCCGCCCCCGATGGAGACGATGCGGTCGATCTTGATGCCGGCCTGGCGGAACAGCTCGATCGACTCGTTCAGCGAGAAGGTGATGCCTTCCATCACCGCTCTACCCATATCGTCGAGCGTATGTGAGCCGTCCAGCCCGATGAAGCTGGCCCGGATGACCGCATCCGCATGCGGCGTCCGTTCACCGACCAGATACGGCGTGAAGATCAGCCCGTTCGATCCGGGCGGCACCTCGCTCACCCGCGCCAGAAGCTCGGAGAAGCTCTTGCCCGGGGCGAAGGTGTTCCTGAACCAGCTCATGCTGTAACCGGCGGCCAGCGTGACGCCCATCGCGTAGTAAGCGTCCTGCTTGCCATGGTTGAAGAAGTGCACCTTGCCGCCGAAGTCCTGGTTCTTGTTGTCTTCATACGACAGCACGACGCCCGACGTGCCGATGCTGGCCATCGTCAGTCCGGCCTGCAGGATGCCCGAGCCGATGGCGCCGCAGGCATTGTCCGCTCCGCCGGCGAACACCCGGGTCGCAGGCGTCAGTCCCGTTGCCTGCGCGATCTCCGGCAACAGGTTGCCGACATACCCGTGCGATTCCACGAGCGGCGGGCACAGCGATGCCGGCAGGTCGAATGCCGCCAGCACCCGATCGCTCCATACCTTGTTCGCCACATCCAGCAGCAGCGTGCCTGCGGCATCCGAATAGTCCATATGGATCTGTCCGGTCAGGCGGTAGCGCAGGTAGTCCTTCGGCAGCACGAAGACCTTCGCCCTGGCGAACAGCTCCGGCTCATGCTGCTTCACCCACAGGATCTTCGGCAGCGTGAAGCCCTCGAGCGCCGGATTCTTCGTGATGCGCAGCAGATCGTCGCCCAGCGTGTGCTCGATCTGGCGGCATTGCTCAGTCGTGCGCGTGTCATTCCAGAGGATGGCGTGGCGCAGCGGCTTCAGCTCCTGATCCAGCAGCACCAGCCCGTGCATCTGGCCGGAGAAGCTGATCCCTTCGATCAGCTCGGGATTCACGCCGGATTGCTTCACCACCGAGTTCAGCGCAGCGATCGTGCCGCGCACCCAATCCTCCGGATCCTGCTCGCTGTAACCGGATCTCGGCTGATGGAGCGGATACTCCTCGGAAGCTTCCATCGCCACCTCACCCTCGCTGCTTACCAGCAGGACCTTCACCGCGCTTGTGCCGAGGTCGACACCAATGACATATTTCATCTGCAACATTCGCTCCTTTCACACCCAACCACATCTTTATACCTTTCCACACCTTCACAGGATAACTGGCCTGATGGCTGACAGACATCGCGGACAAATATCCGCACGCAGCCGCTTGCCATCCTATTGCGATCGAGCATCACCTGCTCATCAGATGATACGAGATCGCATCGCCTGATGCGAAAAAAGAGGATATCCCATCGCCCCTGTGGATGACACGGATATCCTCCTGTTCGCTGACGCGGCGGATCACTCCACGTTAAGCAGATATTGGTTCAGCGTATTGCGGATGACCTCGAGACGGCCGGACTGCAGCTTGATCTCGCCCAGACCAAGCGCGTATTGCTCCAGCGTCTTGAAGTTCGCCTTGCCGGATACGATGTCCGCTCCGATGCCTGTCCTGAAGGATGCATAGCGCTCTTCGATGAATCTGTCGAGCACTTTGTCCTCGATCAGCTTCGCCGCTACCTTCAGGCCGATCGCGAAGCTGTCCATACCTGCGATATGGGCGTAGAACAGGTCTTCCGGCTCGAAGGACTGACGGCGCACCTTCGCGTCGAAGTTCACGCCGCCCGGTGCGAGTCCTCCGTTCTTCAGGATCTCGTACATCGCGAGCGTCACCGAGTACAGGTCCGTCGGGAATTCGTCCGTATCCCAGCCGAGCAGCAGGTCGCCCTGGTTCGCATCGATCGATCCGAGCATGCCGTTGATGCGCGCGACGCGCAGCTCATGCTCGAACGTATGGCCGGCGAGCGTAGCATGGTTGGCTTCCAGATTCAGCTTGAAGTGATCCTTCAGGCCGTATTTCTGGAGGAATGCGATGGTGGTCGCCGCGTCGAAGTCGTATTGATGCTTGGTCGGCTCCTTCGGCTTCGGCTCGATCAGGAACTGACCCTTGAATCCGATCTCCTTCGCATAGTCGACGGCCATATGGAAGAAGCGCGCCAGATTGTCCAGCTCGAACTCCATGTCCGTGTTCAGCAGCGACTCATAGCCTTCGCGGCCGCCCCAGAATACATAGTTCTCAGCGCCGAGCTCCACCGCGTGCTCCAGAGCCTTCTTCACCTGCGCTGCGGCGTATGCGTATACATCCGCGTTGGAGGTCGTCGCTGCGCCGAATACGAAGCGAGGGTTGGTGAACATGTTGGCCGTGTTCCAGAGCAGCTTGACGTTGCTGGATTTCATGTGATCCTTGATCAGGGCCACGATCTCGTCGAGGTTCGCGTTGGTTTCCTTCAGCGTGCTGCCTTCCGGAGCGATGTCGCGGTCATGGAAGCAGAAGTACGGCGCACCCAGCTTCTCATAGAATTCGAACGAAGCCTCCACGCGCGCCTTCGCCAGGTCCATCGCGGTGTAACGATCCCACGGACGGATCATCGTGCCTGCGCCAAACGGGTCGGAGCCGTTGGCGGTAAACGTATGCCAATAGGCGACAGCAAATCTCAGATGCTCTTCCATCGTCTTGCCGAGCACAACCTGTTGCGGATTGTAGTGCTTGAATGCGAGCGGGTTGTCACTGTTTCTGCCTTCGTACTGAATCTTGCCGACGCTTTCAAAATAAGCCATCTAACTATCCCTCCAATGTGCTTTCTCAAAGACCGCATCCGATCCACGATGATCCACGCGGCCTTCTTAAACTTTAATAGTCTATCCAGAATTCATCTTACCACTCTTGACTTAGTTTGTCGATACGATAAACTAAGTTTAAGTCTGTATTTTGCGATGAACTTTGGATAGTATGGGAATAGCGGCTTGTCTTCATCTTCAACCGTTGGCAACCGCGGCTCCATGAAGCAGGCAGGCTGGCAACAGACAGATAAAATCCAGGGATAGCGAAGACATGGGGTGGAGACGTGTGAAAGTAACCGGAGATCTGCATTTGATGAAAAAGTTGAATAAATCCATTATTCTGGAGACGATCATCGCCGAATCGCCGGTCTCCAGAGCCGCGATCTCGGAGAAGACGGGGCTGAACAAGGCGACGGTCTCCAATCTCGTAACGGAGCTTATCGAGAGCCAGCTCGTCTATGAGACGGGTCCGGGAGCCTCGAGCGGCGGGCGCAAGCCGGTCATGCTGCTGTTTAACAACGAGGCGGGTTATGCCATCGGCGTGGATCTGGGCGTCAACTATATCCTAACCGTCCTGACCGATCTGAAGGGACAGATCGTCAAAGAGCGCAGGGTGCCGCTGCTTGATCTGCAATATGAGCGGGCCCTGTCCCAGCTGACCGACTCGATACGCTGGGCGTTGGACAGCGCGCCGGACAGCCCGTACGGCGTGGTCGGCATCGGCATCGGCGTGCCCGGGCTTGTCGATGCCGAGGGGCGGATCCTGTCCGCTCCGAACCTGAAGTGGCGGAAGGTGGATCTCAGGGCGGCGATCGAGCAGGAGTTCCGGCTGCCTGTGACCATCGACAACGAAGCGAATGTCGGCGCGCTGGGTGAGAAATCCTACGGCGACTATCGCGCCGCCAGGGATATGATCTACGTCAGCGCCGGCATCGGCATCGGCGTCGGCATCGTCGTGAACAACGCGCTGTACCGGGGATTCTCCGGATTCTCCGGCGAGATGGGGCACATGACCATCCATATGGATGGGCTGCCATGCTCATGCGGCAATCGCGGGTGCTGGGAGCTCTACGCCTCGGAGAACGCGCTTCTGCTGCGGGCAGCGCGATACCTGCAAGAGCGCAGGGCGGCATCCGGCCAGCAGGAAGCCGGGCAAGAGCTTACGCTGGATGCGCTTGTGTCGATGGCCGAGAAAGGGGACGAGGGCATCATCCGGCTGTTCGAGGAGGTTGGATACTATCTCGGCATCGGCATCGCCAATGTGATCAACACATTCAACCCCGAGCTCGTGGTCATCGGCAATCGGCTGTCGCTGATCAAGCCGTGGATCGAGGCTTCGATGCTGGCGTGCGTCGAACAGCGAAGCCTGCAATATCATCACAGGCGCGTGCACATCGTCTTCTCCAAGCTCGCGATGAAATCCGCCGCCGTCGGCGCGGCGGAGCTGGCGATCAAGGCCTTCTTCGCCCAGACCAAGGCGACGGTGGAGGAAGGCTGATCGCCCTCATCCTCCCCGACCTGGCCTGCCAACGGTTCGCGCCCGCTGCCGCGCAACGGTCCAGCTGGCGCCGAACACGCGCTTGCCCCATATCGCCATCATCAGGACAAGCACCAGACCGATCGACAGCGTCATCCCATACAGCTGCAGCTTCGTCGACATCGTGGCCAGCCAGTCGAACAGAACGCCGCCTGCCGTCGAGCCCGCGAAGGTCGTCAGACCGGTCAGCGCGGTGAATACCCCGATATACATCGGCCTGTCCGATTTCGGCGTATCGCCGATGACAAATGTAAAGTTCAGCAGATTGTAGCCGCCAAGTCCGATGCCGAGCAGGATATGGATCAGCATCATGAGCGGCAGGACAGGCACCCAGCCGATCAGTCCCCAGGCCAGACTGGACAGCCCGATGAACGGCAGGGCCCACAACAGCAGCTGTCTGGTGGAATAGCGATCATTCAGCCTTCCCCAGACATAATACGCGATGATCATCGCCACATAATGGATGATCGTGATGACCGAGACCCAGGAATAACGGATCATCAGCACATCCAGCATCAGATAGTTATAGAACGGCACCACGGCGCCATAGAAGAACAGGAAGATCGCGATAAACAGCGAGGTCCGGAAAAATGCCGCGTCGCGCATAGGCTTCATGAATCGTTTGCCAGGATCGGCTTCCTGCGATTTCACAAACTCCACATTCGGATGCAGGCTGAGCAGGGTGATGTCCACCACCATCGCGACCGCACAGATGATGTAGATGATGCTGTATCCGATCGATTCCCCATACCCGTCGAGCAAGAGCCCGCTGACGAACAACGCTGCGCTTCCGACGGTATACATCACCGCATTGCGCAATCCGAAGTATCGCCCGGTCAGCCTGGGAGGCACATAGTCGGCGACGAGCGATGACCAGAAGACACCGGCGATCCCGTTGCTGATGTAGGCCACCAGCATCATGAGCAGATAGGCGGTCACCCGCACGTCCTCAGGGAACAGAAACGGAACGAGTCCGGTCGACACCCACATCACCCTGTGTATGCTGCCGAACAACACCATGACCAGCTTGCGGTTCGTAAAATATTGCATGGCCAGGGCGGCCAGCAGCTGCATCACATTGGTCAGGGCAGGGATCGCAGAGGCGATGCCGACCTCCAGGGAAGAGGCTCCCAGATAGAGCAGATATCCGGTCAGGTAAGGCCCTCCCAGGGTCATGAAGATGATCTGGGACGGCATGCTCTCGATGAAGCAGATACGCATGGGTTTCCGGTAAGACGATGGTTTCTTCGCAGCTGTGGTCATTGCCGCACTCTCCTCTTGTGTTGATCCGCGCAAAGAAAAAAACCAATCGCCTGACCGGGCCGGATTGGTTTTCATTTTGTTCAAAGGAATTCCTTTGTGGGAAATGACAGGTCCATTTGATTCATATGGATGTTTTTTCAGTTTAACATGTTCTGCACGCACACTCAATTCGCTCCGGACAAGCTGTTGCAAAAAATTCAAAATCATCATTCACTCCGTCAGCCGCCGTATCTGATTCCAGTCCCCCCAAGGACATCCGGAAGAGTAGCCACCCTCTTGCCAGGCCCGCATCGTAAGCGCCCGCATCCATTCGTGCCCACTTACGATCGCCGGAGCAATCGCTTGTGTGACCGCTGCCTTGGCACCAGCCAGCTCGCGCCGAACACCCGGCTTCCCCAGATGGCCATCATGAGGATGAGCACCAGTCCGATCGAGAGGGTCATGCTGTACAATTGCGTGCTCCTCGGCATCCCGGCCAGCCAGTCGAAGACCACGCCGCCCAAGGTGGAGCCCGCGAAGGTCGTCAGTCCCGTCAATGCCGTGAACACCCCGATATACACCGGTCTGTCCGCCTTGGGCGTATCGCCGATGACAAAGGTAAAGTTCAGCAGGTTGTACCCGCCGAGCCCTGCGCCGAGCAGGATATGGATCAGCATCAGGACGGGCAGCGCGGGCAACCATCCGACAAGCCCCCAGGCCAGACAGGACAGCCCGATGATCGGAAGCGCCCAGAGCAGCAGCTGCCTGGCCGAGAAACGGCTGTTCAGCCTTCCCCAGAAATAGTACGCGAAGATCATCGCCACGTAATGAATGATCGTGATGATCGATACCCAGGAATAGCTGATCATCAGCACATCCAGCATCAGATAATTGAAGAAAGGCACCACGCATCCGTAGAAGAACAGGAAGATGGCGATAAACATCGAGGTTTTGAAAAAGGCCTGATCGCGAAGCGGCAGCATGAATCGCTTGACGATGTCCGTTTCCCGGGATTTCTCGAAATCGACGTTCGGATATTGGAACAGCGCGTAGATGTTGATGACCGCGGCGATTCCGCACACGATGTAGATAAAGGCATATCCGATCTCCTCTCCGTAATGGTCCAGCATAAGCCCGCTGGCGAAGAGCGATATGCTCCCTGCGGTGTTGAGCAGCGCATTGCGAATGCCGAAGTACGAGCCCCTTACCTTCGCCGGGACGATGTCGGCGATCAGCGAGGACCAGACGACGCCGCCAGCCGCGTTGCAGAGATGGGCGACCAGCATCAACACGAGGTAGGCGGTCACCCGGATGTCCTCAGGCAAGATAAACGGAATAAGGCCCGTTGCCACCCACAGGATGCGATGCAGGCTGGCGAAGATGAAGAGAACGAGTTTGCGGTTGGTCAGGTATTGCATCGCCAGCGCGGATACCAGCTGCATCACATTGGACAGGGCAGGAATCGCCGAAGCAATCCCGACCTCCACCGAGGATGCCCCCAGATAGAGCAGGTAACCGGTGAGATAGGGTCCGCCCAGGGTCATGAAGATGATCATCGCCGGGATGCCCTCTATGATTCCCGTACGCATATGCTTGCGGTATGGAGAACTCTTCTTCGCCGCTTTCCACATGTCACGCTCTCTCCTCTTGCTGTCCGTAAGGTTGGGAACATAAGAAAAAACCAAACGCCTTGCAGACAAGGCAGAATGGTTTTCCTCTATTCGTCAATCAGGTGCATCCCTTTTGTGCGCGATCTGAAGTTGTCGAAAAGTTGAGATTACTCAACATTTTAGCATCGCGATGATCGGTTCTCAATCAGCAATATCGCGCTTTCATTGCCATGGACATGATATAATCGACTCCTGGCGCTTCCGGGCACCTCGGCGCTCCCTGAGACGCGATTTTATCGTCTCGCTGTCTGCTCCGTCCGCCTTGGTTTGCCTGAGAGAAGATTTTATCGCTTCTTTCACTTGAAAAAAGGGCTGCGCGCGTCAGCCAGTGGTCATCACGGTCTGACGAGTCAGCCCCATCAGGTTCATGTATGGATCAAGTTTCTGATCTGCCAGCGCAGATCCTGACGGCCTTGGTCGGCCTTGCCAGTATCGCTTGAGCTGTTGCTCCTGCTGCCGCTGCCTTTGCTGGCACTGCCGTGACCTCGACCATCGTCCTTTCGGTCTCCACCGCTCTTGTCACCGTCGGAGCTCCTGCCGATGTTGCTCAGCAAGCTGTTCCTGACGTTGCCAGATTCTCCTCGGGTGTCGCGAATGTTGCTGTTGCCTTTGCCGCTGTTGCTCTTGCCCCGGTCGTCGTCACGGCTGCTGCCACCTTTGCCGCTGTTGCTTTTGCCGCGGTCATTATCACGGCTGCTGTTACCTTTCCCGCCGCTGTTGCTTTTGCCCCGGTCGTCGTCACGACTGCTGCCACTCTTGCCGCTGTTGCTTTTGCCGCGGTCATCGTCGCGTCCGCCGTCACTCTTGCCGCCACTGTTCTTGCTGCGACCATCATCACGGCTGCCGTTGCCTTCGCCGCTGTCGCTCTTGCCCCGGTCGTCGTCACGACTGCTGCCACTCTTGCCATCGTTGCTCTTGCCGCTGTCATTATCACGGCTGCTGTTACCTTTCCCGCCGCTGTTCTTGCCGCGGTCATCGTCGCGTCTGCCGTCACTCTTGCCACCGCCGTTCTTGCCGCGATCATCGCCACGGATGCCGTCACTCTTGCCGCCACTGTTCTTGTCGCGGTCGTCGTCGCGCCTGCCATCACTCTTGCCGCCGCCGTTCTTGCCGCGACCATCGTCACGGTTGCCGTCACTCTTGCTACCACTGTTCTTTCCGCGATCATCGTCACGGTTGCTGTCACCTTTGCCGCTGTTGCTCTTGCCGCCGCTGTTCCTGCTGCCATCGTCCTGCAACCAGGATACCGGCTTCTCGAGGCCGATGTTGCTCTTGCCCTTGATGCTCTTCCGGTACAGCTGCTCGAGATTCTCACGGATCGAATCCTGATCCTGCTGCAGCAGCGATTCCAGCCAGCCGTTCTCTTCAACGAGCTGAGTGATCGACTTGCTCGCGATATCGGCGATCGGCATCTCTCGCCCGGTCCTGTCCGCGATGATGAGACCAACCGCCAGCTTGCCTGCGGATATGCCCTTCTCCTTCGCGTCCTCGCGCACTTCCTTCGGCACGTTCAGCGCCGCGACCTTGATCGGCTTCTGCCGAGCCGCGGCATCGGTCTCCTGCAGCTGCGAGGCTGACGAAGCCGCATCCGCTGCACCTTGCTCCGCCATCCCGTCCCCTCCGGGCACTGACGTCTCTTCCGCCAACGCGTCGTACTGCACGACTCGATAGACGACCGACTTCACCTTCTCCTGCAACTCCTTCGGATCGAGGGTGATCCTGTCCGCAACGATCGTGCTGGCGATGACGATCTCTCCGTACCCGGTCTCCGCATAACGATCGATATAGGGCTTGGCCCGAACGATCAGCTCTTCCGTCGCTTCCTCCACCTCGCGCCCGAGCACATCGATCTCCCGCAGCAGCCGCCGACCCTCATCGTTGATGCCGACCGCCTCCACGACGTGAGCCCGCTCATCCACACCGAACTCCACGCTCGGGTTGATGTCAATCGTGACATATGCCACCGCCGCCACCGTTCCGCTGGTGCGGACGCGATCCAGGGACCAGGCGGAGAGCGAGCCCAGGATAAGCAACACGGCAGCGGCTACGGACATCCAACGCACAATATGCATCCTGGACGCTGCCCCTGAAGCGACCTCGATCTCCTGTCCGATCTGCACATCGGGTGATACCTTCAGCTTCAGGAAGCGGCCATCCTGCGTCATGATGACAGCCGTGCGTCTCGACACTTCCATGACGATGCCCCTGTTCATTCGCTCTCCTCCTTTCCCGCCATATCCCGGATCTGCAGATAGTCCTGCAGATGTGGAAACACGCCGTACGCCACCAGCGCGATGGCGATGATGTACTTGCGATTCCGCTCCAGCGTCTTGCGCGAAACCGGGAAGTATTCCGCCATTTCCTTGATCGGCAGCATCTTCTTCGTGAGCAACACGTTCATCCACTGCTCATTCGCCGCGATCTCCCTGCCGATCGCAAGCATCGTGCTGCGCGAATCCTGATGCTTCGGCGACAGTTCGGCAAGGTCGCGGAAGGAGATGCCGAAACTTCCGAGCATCTCCGCATATTCGGATATCTCCTGAGTGCGGTCAAGCCGCAGCTTCTCCTGTTCATATCGTTCGATCGACTGTTGAATCTCGAGCGGATTGTCCAGACAGTGATCCTCGCCCTCGAACTCCAGGGCGCTGTAGGGCACGAGATGACGATGGCGGTTTTCCTTGCGCAGATGGTCGATCAGCCGCCTCCTGATGACCGTTTCGGCGAAGCTGAAGAAAGTCACCCCCGCATCCCTCGTGTACTGGTTGATCGCTTCGTTGAACGCCATCAGGGCAACGCTGTATTCATCATCCTTACTCGGGTCGATGTAACGCTTGCAGAAGCGGCTTGTGATCTTCGCCACGAGAGGCTGATAGTCCGTTATGAATTGATTGCGCAGTCTGACATCCCCTTGCTGAATTCTTGCCACCTGGATCTCAACAGGCAGTTCGCTTGCGCCAGTTTCACGCATGGAATGTTGCCTGCCGAGAAATTTGGATAAAAGTACGAGCAGCAACCGTTCCACCTCACATCATAAACATTCGTCGTGTTGCAGCGTTTTGTGGGGGTTGAAGATGCAGGTCCATGTTTGCTGCTTATCCATCAGTCTATCGGACGCAGCGACACTGCCGAACCAGATAACAAGCATGTGTGAAGGCTGTGAATGAAACACGGCGAAAAAGCAAAGCGCCTCAAGTGAGGCGCCAGTCCATATCATTCGGTTATCTCAATCCGCCCAGTTTATTCTTGTTGGTCAGCTTGTGGTACCGCTGTCCGAGAACGTGCAGCCTTGTCTTGAGCTGCTCCTCCCATTCGGCGTCGCCGATCGACTTCGCCACAGGCAGGAGGTCAAGCGCCATATCGATCTGATTGCGCACGATCGACAGCGGATCCTCGTCCTCATCATTGACACAATTCTCGTATAGCAAAGCTGTATGCTTCAGGTCGACGTAATCATCGAAGTCGATCTCGATCGCACCATCGCCATGAGCGTATTCGGCCAGTATCTCGTATTCTGTTTCGATCAGGTAATGAACCTCCACCCGGTGACATACCGGACAGAACAGCAGCGGAACGTTCTGGATGCGCGTCCGTATATGCTTCAGAGTTCCTCGGGTGCCAATCATGCTCGCTCCGCAACAGAAGCTCATGGCACATCCTCCTTATTTCCCGACTTTCTCACAAAAGATTTTGCTTACTACATATTCGAGACGACATGGTCAAATTCCTTTTTTGCGTTAGGATTAAATTTTGGCTGTGCGGAACCTCATGGCTTCTTGCGGCAGTTGCGAGCATCGGATGCATAAGCATCAAGCGCATAACGACTTCGTGTAGATCATCGCGGCTGCTTGCGTCAGTTGCAAGCGGCGGATGCACAGGCAACGTAACGTCAACCTGGTGTCTGCGATCCCGGTGCAGGATCGCCTGGCAACTCTATTGCAACGCCTGCTTCATCTGCTCGATATGCTCCGGATCGCCGCTGACGAGCAATCGGTCCCCGACCAGCACGGCTGTCGAACCATGCGGAATGATGAAAGATTTGCCTCTGTATATTCTAAGCACGAGCGCCGGTCCCAATACCGGCATATCCTTGAGCATCACGTTATTGTATGCAGGATTGCGGACGACGACCTCCTGGATCGAATCGTCGGTGGTGATCAGACCGACAGCGCCCGGATATTGCACCATCCCTCGCAGCAGCGTCCTGGAAGCATACAGGGTCGAGAAGACGGCGAAGCCTTCCTCCTGCGCCTGCTCCATGCGCTCGGGGTCCTCGAGGCGCACGATGATCCGCTCGATCCCGATCTTGCGCGCATGTCGGGCCACCTGCATATTCAGCTGATCGTCCAGCGACCCGCACACGAGGATGTCGGCATCGAAGGCTTGCCTGTCCGTGAGCGAGACGATATCGAGCCGAGGCAGTTCCCTGAGCGGATAGCGCTTGTACTGCTCCTCCTTCGATTCCAGTCCGGAGGGCTGGGCGCTGAACAAATCCACTGCGAACCCCTCCTTCAGCAGGTCGAGCGAGACCGGCAGGGTGATGTGATTGGCGCCGATGATCGACACCTTCGTCGGCTTCTTCTCCCGCGGCGGCAGGAATCGGTTGAACAGGACAGGCGCGACGAAGCAGGTGATGATCGCCACGAGGATGAGCGCCCCCTGCATCGTGCTGGTGATCAGACCGAGATTCAGTGCGACCGTGGCGGCCGCGATGACCAGGCTCAGCGTCGACGACAGGAGGAGCCCGGCGCTCAAGGTATGCTTGCCGTCATACCAGATGCGAAGCAACATGGACGGGATGAGCTTCGACAAGAAGATGACGACGAGCAGAACCGGGATGAACAGCAGGATCTGAATGTCGCCGAACAGCTCCCAGATGTTCAGGTTAACGCCGGTCATGACGAAGAAGATCGGGATCAGGAAGCCATAGCCGAACGTTTCCAGCGAATGCTGGAACGACTTGTCCGGCGCGAGCAGCGATACGATCACCCCCGCGAGGAAAGCGCCGAGGATGCTCTCCACACCCATGTTCTCCGACATGACCACGAACAGGAGCAAGAGCGCGAACACGCCCCGTGTGCCGAGCTGCGCCGTCCCCTGCAGCAGGGTCTCGACGAATTTCCTGCGCGTGAATCTGCGAAGCGAGACATAAACGACGATCACGATCAGGAAGAAAGCGAGGAGCAGCAGCATGCTGTCCATGGACCCGCTGCGCGAGCTGATGAAGACCGCCAGCAGGATCATCGTCACAAAGTCGGAGATGACTGTGATGAGCAGCACGGTCTGACCGAACGGCGTCTCGATCAGCTGCCGCTCCTTCAGAACGGGAACGACCACGCCGAGCGAGATCGTGGCGATGATGATCGTCATCAGATAGGGCTCGCTGACGAAGCCGAGACGCACCAGCCCTTCTGACAGGCCGTATGAAATCGCGAGGATGCCGATGAATACGAGCATCGAAGCAAGCAGAGGATTGGGCCCTTTCTTGCTCGTGGCGGACTTGCGGCGGAACTGGCTGAAATCGATCTCCATGCCGCTGAGGAACATCAGGTATATCAGGCCGAATGAGGAGAGCAGCTCCAGCCACGCGTCCTCGCGGATCAGGTTAAAGCCGCTTTCCCCGATGATCAGGCCGGCCAGGATCTCCGCCACAACAACGGGCAGCATCTTCAGCCGCAGCTGATGCAGCAGGATCGGAATGACGAAGGCGATCACCACGACGATGAGCAGCGATGTCAGTGACGTATGGTCTCCCATAGGCTTCCTCCTCTTCTGTGCTCGGATGTACAGGATTTTGATCGCGATGGTGAAGTCTGATGATGTTTTTACCATTATCTCGAACTATGATCGATTAAGCAAGTTGAGGAGCCTGCCTGACTTTAAGACCACCTTCCTCCGCAATGGATCAGCCGCCTTGTTCAGCTGAATGGTCAACTGACAGGCGGCCTCACCCCTGTTCCGGACTCTCTACAGCTTCTTGACAGTCATATATCCCTGGTTGTTAATCGTGATCCGCCAGCGCGTTCCATCCGGCGATCGCAGGATCAGCCCTTTGTCCGGCGCGGCGATCTCAAAGTCGTCACGAACGTTGGGATGCTTGTATGGAGAAAAGGGCCTGAGCACATCCTCACTGGCCATGGGCATCAGGAAATAGAACGGTTCCGTCGTGCTGAAGAATCGGATGATCAGATGCGTATAACTGGCGTCCCATTCCGGGTCCGGCTTGCTGTACTGCAGCCGGATCTGCTGCCAGGTCCGCTGTTCTTTCCGCGAATACGTGCCATATACATACCGCACTTTCTTGTCCTTATCCTGCAAGCGAACCGTATATCTGGCCTGGGCGCCGGATGGGCTCAGCACAAATGCGCGAACATTGACCGCTCTCTTGAACCGGTTCGCATCCGGTCTGTCGTTGCCCAGAAACGGGATGGAGATTTGCGGTTCTTTGGCGCCTGCTGGACTGATTCTGAATACGACCGGATTGGCGGCATAGTCCCCATAATATTTGAAGATGTCCTCCGATAGCTCATCCGGATACGAATCGGCAACCTCAAGCACGCCATCGCTTACCGTCCACTTCCGTTGGTCGGTATTCAGCAGCTGGCCAGCGGCAACGGGTTGTTGATACCAGGATTGAACCTCATCATAAAGAAGCGATGTGGTTGACAGATGAAACGCATCATCCTCCTGTTTCACGATCTCCACCATATCCGATGACGAGAGGCCGGATGAGCCCCTCAATCCGGTCAGGTCGTTGATGCCCTTCAATCTCTGGATACGGGCTATTCTGGCATTCGGGTTGTTGGGACTCGGCAACGCGCCTCCGTAGGTGTGCGTCAGGAACCGGCAGTTCTCCACGACGCCAAGATCCAGCGCATACCGCTGCGGATCCGGAACGAGAGAAGGCGGCATGCAGTAGGACTGCCAGCCCTGGCCCGCCTTGCTGTAATCCGCCAGCGTCCAGGTCATGCCGAAGCCGGTAATCGTCGTTTCCCACGTGAGCACGTCGGGCAACAGCTTGATGCAGCATTCTCCGATTCGCTCCCAGCGCACATTCTCAAACTGGCAGGAGTACAATCCGTTGCGTCTGCCCCTGGGATATTCCACCTGGAAGATGCCGTACGGAGCGAAGCCCAGATGCACGCGCACCATCTGCAGATTGCATCCGCTCTTGCCCAGCAGGATGCAGGTGAACACCCCGTTGATCGTGCTGTCCGAGAAGTAAAAGTCACTTGTATTGTGGGCGATGAACAGGCCGATCAGCCCGCCAAGCGTGCATTCATGAGCGGAGATATGACCGCTTTCGTTATCCCAGACCATGCCCGCCTTGACGCGATCGGTCTTGATCTTGCGGAAGATCGGGTCTGACTTTTTGCTCACCTTGATCCCGCAGGTTCCGGCAACAAACATGCTGTAATCCTGGGCATCAAAGCCTTCCTTGCTGATATAGTCCTCGAGGCGGTTCCTCGCATAATTCTCATTGCCGGAGATGGCGAAATGCTCGATCACGATGCGATCGCCCTCTTCGATGAGGATGCACGGCTTCAGATCCGTCACCACCGAAGGCCGCCAGACCAGGTTCGTGCCTTGCGTGCCGCTGTCGTTATGCATCGCTTCCCCCGATATGCGGGTTGCCTTGCATACGATCGTGTCCTTGATCACATAGTCGCCGGCCGGAATATACAGCATTTTCCGGTAATTGCAAGCTTCCATCGCCTGCATGAACGCCTGCGTATCGTCATGCTTGCCGTCACCGACCGCACCGTAATCGCGAACATTGATCACTCCCAACGTATTCGTCATACTCATCCTCCTCTCCCCTTGCTGTCCAGGTCAATATGCTGAAGTTGTCCCACCGGACACCCTGCGCCTGCTGCCGCCATCTTCCGCGCATTCCTCGCCATCTCCGTCAGTCCCTTCCTTTCCACAGCTCCACCTTCTGTCTGGAGGATTCATTATATGCATGACCATCAGAAAAGGACAATCATTCAGGCGCAAATGTACCATGTCCCAATCCGCTCAACCAACAGCCCAAAAAAAGCGCCGCACCGGTCTGATGCCGATGCGGCGCTATCCGCTCTCTTCTGCAACGCTTCTGCCTGCGTCTTCCTTTTCTTCTTCCGCCAACTTATTCTTCCACAAACGTCTCCCTGTACCTGTCCGCGGACCACAGCCTGTCCAGTTCGGCGGCATCGGCCAGCTCAACAACGATCAGCCAGCCATCCCCGTAAGGCGCCTTGTTCACCCGCTCCGGCGAATCGTTCAGCGCCTCATTCACTTCCACCACCTGGCCGCTCACCGGCGCATACAGCTCGGATACGGTCTTGACCGATTCCACGCTGCCGAACGACTCACCGGCACGGACAGCATCGCCAACCGCGGGCAGCTCGACGAACACGATGTCGCCCAGCTCGCTCTGGGCGAAGTCGGTGATGCCAATCACGGCGCGATTGCCTTCCACCCGCACCCATTCGTGATTTTCGCTGTATCGCAGCTCTGCCGGAATATTCATCGGAGTTACACCTCCCTCATATGTAGATCTTCCTGCCAAGAAAGAGGGGGTTATCCGGCCGTTCCAGGTTCATATGAGCCCCTGGAAGGGCCGGCACCCCTTATTGTACCAATGGACCATCATCCGGATTCAGTGACTCATGCGTTCAGCGGACAGAAACGCCTTCACCACAAGCACGGCCTGTCTGGTAATGGATCGGCTTGCTTGGCTGGTGCCTTGCCATTACTTCATGTGGTCGATGATCAGTTGTCCCATCTGCTCCGTGCCGATCGCCTTGCTCTTGTCAACGGCGATGTCCGCAGTGCGATGGCCGGCGTTCAGCACATCCTTCACCGCCTGCTCGATGGAATCCGCCGCATCCGCGTAGTTGAACGTATAGCGCAGCATCATGGCAACGGACAGGATCGTGGCGATCGGATTGGCGATGCCCTGACCGGCGATGTCCGGCGCGGAGCCGTGCACCGGCTCATACAGGCCGAAGCTTCCTTCGCCGAGCGATGCGGAGGCGAGCATGCCGATCGAGCCGGTCAGCATCGCCGCTTCGTCGCTCAGGATGTCGCCGAACATGTTCTCCGTGACGATGACGTCGAAGCTGGAAGGACGGCGGAGCAGCTGCATCGCGCAGTTGTCCACAAGGATGTGCTCCAGCTCCACATCTGGATATTCCGGAGCGATCCGGTTCACCGTCTCCCTCCACAGGCGCGATGTCTCGAGCACGTTCGCCTTGTCGACGGATGCCAGCTTCTTGCGGCGCTTGCGGGCGATCTCGAAGGCCTGGCGAACGATGCGCTCCACCTCAGGCACGCTGTATACGCAGGTATCGACCGCTTCCTCGCCGTTCTCACCCTGTCGGCGGAACTTGTCGCCGAAGTAGATGCCGCCGGTCAGCTCGCGCACCACGACGAGGTCGACCCCTTCCAACACCTCCGGCTTCAGCGTGGATGCCTCCTTCAGGCAATCGAAGATGATCGCCGGACGCAGGTTGGAGAACAGGCCCAGCGCCTTGCGGATGCCGAGCAGTCCCGTCTCCGGACGCAGTTCCTTCGGATTGTTGTCCCACTTCGGGCCGCCAACGGCGCCGAGCAGCACGGCATCGGCGTTCCGGCACATCTGCAGCGTCTCCTCCGGCAGCGGAGTGCCCTTCTCATCGATCGCGATGCCGCCGAACAATCCGTGCTCAAATTCAAACTTATATCCATACAGCTGTTCCACCCGATGGAGTACCTTGATCGCTTCGTTCACGACTTCCGGGCCGATGCCGTCGCCGGCGATGACCGCGATTTTCTTCACTTCTGCCACAATGACCACTCCTTGATCTTTGCTTCGATATTAACTTCGTTGTACCATATCCGACTTACACGATCCAAGATATAGATTCTATGATCTCTATAGGTTGCCTCTATGGCTCCAGAGCACCGCAGCGTGATGATGAACGGCCGCATGAGAGCGTATGTTGTCCTTCGCGCCTGTCTCAGCCTGTGCATGAGGATGCGCAACTGAACGGCAATACAGGATGCCTGCTTGCACGCCTCAACCCGAGAACAAGTGAAGGCGATGATCGATCATCATCGCTTGCTGCGGCTGGCGTTTATCGCCGGGTGACCATCCGGTTGATCGCGCTGAACAGAGCCTTGACGGAAGAGGTGATGATGTCCGTATCCACGCCCGCTCCCCAATGCACGGAACCATCCTCGGCCGTGATGCCGATGTAGGAGATCGCCTGCGACTTGGAGCCGATATCCAGGGCGTGCTGCTTGTAGATCAGGTTGGAGTAGGTGATGCCCAGCTCCTGCTGCAGCGCATTGCTGACCGAATCCAGCCGCCCGTTGCCATCGCCCGTGATCTCCCGCGTCTCGCCGTTCACCTGGAGCGTGACCTTCGAATGATAGTCGCCATTCTTCGAGAACTGACAGTTGACGAACGTATACGGCTCGCTGATGTTCACATACGTCTCGTTGAAGATCGCCAGGATCTCCTCCGGCTGCAGCTCCTTCTGCAGCTTGTCGGACACGTCCTTGACGCGGTAGCCGACGCTCTCGCGCATCGCGGCCGGCAGATCATAGCCGAAGCTCTGCTGCAGGATGTAGCCGATGCCGCCCTTGCCGGACTGGCTGTTGATGCGGATGATGTCGCCCTCGTACTCGCGACCGATGTCCTTCGGATCGATCGGCAGATACGGCACGTTCCAGTGAGGCGGGTTCATCTCCTCACGCCATTTCATGCCCTTCGCGATCGCATCCTGATGCGAGCCGGAGAATGCCGTGAAGACCAGCTCGCCCGCATATGGCTGGCGCTCGCCGACGCGCATCTTCGTCAGTCTCTCGTACACCTTCACGATCTCCGGGAGATTCTCGAAGTTCAGCTTCGGATCCACGCCGTGCGAGTACATGTTCAGGGCCAGCGTGACGATGTCCACGTTACCCGTGCGCTCGCCATTGCCGAACAGGGTGCCTTCCACCCGCTGGCCGCCCGCCAGCATGCCGAGCTCCGCGTCCGCCACGCCCGTTCCCCGGTCGTTATGCGGATGCAGGGAGAGGATGACGTGCTCGCGATACTTCAGATGCTCGCTCATGTATTCGATCTGGCTGGCGTAAACATGCGGCATGGACATCTGCACCGTCGCCGGCAGATTGATGATCACCTTGTTGTCCGCCGAAGGCTGCCACACATCGAGAACGGCGTTGCACACCTCCAGCGCGAAGTCGACCTCCGTTCCCGTGAAGCTCTCCGGCGAATATTGGAACTGGAAGTTGCCCTCCGTCTCTGCGGCGCATGTGAGGAACAGCTTCGCACCGGTCACGGCGATATCGATGATCTCCTGCTTTGACTTGCGGAACACCTGCTCGCGCTGGGCGACGGACGTCGAGTTGTACAGGTGGACGATCGCCCGTTTCGCGCCGCGGAGCGCCTCGAACGTCTTGCGGATGATATGCTCCCGCGATTGGGTCAACACTTGAATCGTCACATCATCAGGAATCAGATCCTCATCGATCAGCTTGCGCAGGAACCTGAACTCCGTCTCGGATGCGGCGGGAAATCCGACCTCGATCTCCTTGAAGCCGATATCCACAAGCATCTGGAAATATTCCAGCTTCTCCTCCAGATTCATCGGCACAACCAGCGCCTGGTTGCCATCGCGCAGATCCACGCTGCACCAGATCGGCGCCTCGGTGATATAGTCCTTCTCGGCCCATTTGAGACTCTGCTTCGGCGGCAAGAAATAACCGCGCGTGTACTTCTCCACGTTTCTCATCGTGTCAACCCTTCCTTAAAAATAGCGTAATCCATGGTCTGGCAACGATCTGCTTCCGCGAGGAACCTCGCATGCATGCAGCCCGCTCCCGGATGATCTGGCGCTGCAAAATAAAAAAGTCTTCCGCCTCCTCAAACAAGGAGACGAAAGACTTTACGCTTCCGCGGTACCACTCCGGTTCATGCCCGAACGGGCATGCACTCATGCGGACCAGGATACATACATCCCGATCCTCCTGTCTTAACGGCCAGGCTCCGTCTCCGCCTGCTGCATCCAGCGCGAATCGCGCTGCATGCCCTGAGCGGGCTGCTCCGAGGCGAGTTCAGACACACCGTGCAACCGCTTCGCACCAACCAGCGGCTCTCTGAGTGCGAGCCATGTCTTACTGCTCCTCTTCTTCGCATTTGCATGTGAACTTATTTATTCATTGTACTTGAATACCGCCGTGGAATCAAGCGTTCACCTGATTATTTCTTGATCCATTGCATCATCGAACGCAGCTGCTTGCCGACCTGCTCGATCGGATGCTCCGCTTCATTGCGGCGAGTAGCCGTCAGGAATGCGCGGTTGGACTGGTTCTCCAGGATGAAGTCGCGCGCGAAGCGGCCGGATTGGATGTCGGCGAGGACGCGCTTCATTTCCTTCTTCGTTTCTTCCGTCACGATGCGCGGACCGGTGACATAGTCGCCGTACTCGGCGGTGTTGGAGATCGAGTCGCGCATGGCTGCCAGACCGCCCTCATAGATAAGGTCGACGATCAGCTTCATCTCATGCAAGCACTCGAAGTAAGCCATCTCCGGAGCATAACCGGCTTCAACCAGAGTTTCGAAGCCAGCCTTGATCAGCGCGCTGACGCCGCCGCACAGCACGGCTTGCTCGCCGAACAGGTCGGTCTCGGTTTCTTCCTTGAACGTCGTCTCGATGACTCCGGCGCGCGTGCAGCCGATGCCCTTCGCGTATGCCAGACCGATCGCCTGAGCGTTGCCGGTAGCATCCTGATGAACCGCGATGAGTCCCGGAACGCCGAAGCCCTCTACGTACGTGCGGCGCACGAGGTGACCCGGCGACTTCGGAGCGACGAGCAGCACGTCGGCATCGGCCGGCGGAACGATCTGTCCGAAGTGAATATTGAAACCATGGGAGAACATGAGGGCCGCGCCCTTCTTCATGTTCGGGGCGATCTCTTCGTTGTATACCTTGGCTTGCGTTTCGTCCGGCATCAGGATCTGGATGACGTCGGCACGCTTCGCTGCTTCAGCGACGGTGAACACTTCGAAGCCGTCGTTCTTCGCCACTTCCCAGGATCTGCCTTGACGCAGGCCGATGATGACATTCAGGCCGCTGTCGCGCAGATTTTGCGCCTGGGCATGGCCCTGGCTGCCGTAGCCGATGACGGCGATGGTCTTGCCTCTTAATACGCTCAGATCTGCATCTTGCTCATAGTACATTTTGACTGCCATGGTGAATAGTAGCCTCCTTTGGATTGTAGAGAAATAGCTTGTTTCATGTATGGTGAAAACCTCGTGAGATGAGGCATTTCAACTGTGGGTTCAGCCTCTGATCT
>Ga0310835_100362_pt1 | contig 27413 bp, 37 predicted proteins | sample SM_ome_3_FD_201308 | JGI IMG/M metagenome (GOLD analysis project Ga0310835, IMG submission 201308) | Sorghum-adapted microbial communities enriched on stacked mutant (SM) sorghum from Joint BioEnergy Institute, Emeryville, California... ...
AGGTCTGTTTGGCATTCATAGATTTGAATTGACAAGCTATGATGCGTCCTTCTGCCATCGTAAAAAGCCAGTTCTTATGACCATCACAGAAAAAAAGACTAAAATTACCGGTGTCAGGAATCAGGTTCCAAAACTATCCGCGGACGATCACGGATTCAGGTCGTTTATAGTCCTGCTATCTTCTTGTCGATCTCGTAAATGTTCCTACAAAGCGAATATCTTTCTCAACCACTGATGCGCCAACTCCGGCCAGGCGGCGATTCCTTCAACCGGCTGCCTCAAGCGCGAGAAGCGGGAGAAGAATTGGTTCACCGTTTGCCTTGCGTCGGCGCCTTTGGGGACCGGCCCGATCTGATCATAAGGGGGCGGCAGCTCCATCCCATGATCGATCATGTACTGCACCGTCTCGTAGACCTGCTCCATCGTATAGTCCCGGCCATATTCTCCGGATGCCCATTGCCGATTGGCCAGAGACAACCCGTGCATGCCATTTCCGAATACATGAAGTTCAAACGGAACACCGTTCTCCTTGCATGCTTTGGCGAATAGGAGCGAATTCTCGACAGGCACTGCCTCGTCGGTCGCCGTATGCCACAGGAATACCGGAGGCGTACGATGGGTGACGTGATGTTCCAAAGACATGTATGCCAGCTCTTCTGCCGTTGCTTCCGGACCCAGCAGCGCCTTGAAAGACCCCTGGTGCGCGTATTCTCCGGAACTGATGACCGGATAGGACAGGATGACCGCATCCGGGCGGTTGCTTATGCCTGCGTATTCAGGGCCTGTCTGTTGAAGTTCTTCGGCGTCATGGTGAACGGCCAGACTTCCGCACAAATGTCCGCCGGCCGAAAATCCGCAGATGACGACCTTTTCCGGATCAATCCGAAAATGCGAGGCTTGCTTCCTGACGAACCGGACCGCCTTGGAGATGTCCTTCAGCGCTTGCAGTTTCACAGGATGCTTCTGCGACGGGTTGGTCGTATAGGTGAGCACAAACGCGTTATACCCTTTGTCGTAGAAAGCTTTCGCCACGATTTCCCCTTCCGTGGGAGATACCAGGATGTACCCGCCGCCCGGAACGACAATCATGGCCGGTCTGATTTCCTCATCATCGTGAACATAGGCAACCACATTCGGAATGAACGTTCCGGCCGCCGGATAGCGGTATTCTTCTTTGCTCCATAGGGAATGGGTTTCCATGATCAATCGGCAGATCTCCTTTGCATGATGCTGGCTTCCTGGATAAAAGATAGCATTACTCGGCCACACCGATCAATTGCGACTGAAAAACAAGCTTCAATCCGGTCTGACCCCATGCCGGGCATACCAAAACGGCGCACCCGCCCCGCATCGGGGCAAGCGCGCCGCGCCATCACCACTATTGCTGTTCCCGCAGCATCGCCGCCGCTTCCCGCTCCAGATCCGCGAGCTTCGCGACCCTGCGCCGGAAGTGCTCCTCCGTGCTGAACCGCGCGTTCAGGTAAGCCGTGATCAGGTCCCGGGCGAGCCACGGCCCGACGATCTGCGCGCCAATACACATGACGTTGACGTCGTCGTGCTCCACGCTCTGATGCGCCGAATGCACGTCATGGCACACGGCCGCCCGGATGCCGGGAATTTTGTTGGCCGCGATGCTGGCGCCGACGCCCGTTCCGCATACCATCAGTCCCCGATCGGCCTCACCCTTGCGCACCGAATCGCACACCAGGCGGGCGATGTCGGGAAAATCGACGGGATCCGGGCTGTGGCACCCGTGGTCGATCACCCGGCAGCCCATGGACTCCAAATGATTAATGACGATCTGTTTCATGGCAAATCCGGCGTGATCGCACCCCAAAGCAATGATCATGTCATGTCCTCCGTTCCCCAAGTGCGAATGTACGGCCATTATATCATAGATATGGCGGTTTGATTTCTCTAAAAATCAAGAAAAAAAAGACGCACCGCTCTGTACAGCGGTACGTCCGTAAAAACAGGTTGGAGGGCTTACCCGATCGAGCCTTCCATTTCGAACTTGATTATTCTTGCTTTTCAATCCGCATCATACCGCGTGAAATCCCTTGATTTTACGCGGTTTTTTCATTTTGGGCATTTCGCGTAACATCATAATATTTCATATAATTTTGGTCCGGTTTTGGTCAGGCCAAAATCGTTCGCGCTCAAGAAAAAAATCCCCGCAGCCATCAGCCGACAGGGAATAATATTTCCAATCGCTTGTGATTTTAACCGCGGGAAATCAGGCCGAGGCGATGCAGAATCGTCACGAATCGATAGAAGTCCAGGCTGCTGCCCTGTGGCGTGTCGACGATGCCGGCCGCAACCGCTGCGTCGACGGCTTCTTTCGCCCATTGGGGCGCCTCGTCTATATCGTGTGCCGCGAGCAGCGCGCCGACCTGGGCGGATTGGATTGAAACCTCTTTTCGCAGCGCCGCTACTTCCTGTTGGAGCTGTCGGATGGTATCCAACACCTTGATCGCCTCGTTGATCCGCTCCCATTCCTGCTCATCCATCACAGGCCGCTCACGCCGGCCGCCGCGGCGAACCTCGTCCCGGTGGCTGAGGATGCGCTCCTTGTGCTCGGGCAGTATCATCCGGCTCGATTCCCAGAGCAGGTTTGAGCCGGGTGTCAACTTGTTCACCCGCCTCACGCCGATCGCCTCATCGTCGGCATGCACGCCAATATGCCGTCCACCCGAAACGTCCGCGGTGCACTGGACGCCTCGCAGAACGCCCGCACAACGCCGTCCCGCACGCCCAGCACGCGCTGCGAAAGACGGCCGTCGGTGGACTGGTAGATGATCTCGACGCGGCGGCCTACCCATTTTTGCATCGCAACCACCCCGAACATGTGTTTGTGTTTATTATATGGGAACTAATGTTCGGTATGCAAGCAAAATAAAAAAAGGCTGCAGCGTTGCTACCTCCGCAGTCCTGGATCCTACTTATGCGTTTCGATCAACATTATATCTCTAATCGGGATCCAAAATGATTCAAGCTCCGACTTAATGCAGACGTGGCTGGAATTGCGGCTCTGTATCTTCCCCATATGCCGGCTCCCGTCCTCAGTCAAGATCGTTACGGTTTTCCCAAACCACATCGCATCGGCAATCTCAGATGCTTTTACTCGCACTTCACGTCATCACCATTACAATAGAATTTAAACAATAATATGGCTCCGCCTGCCAACCGGAGCCCGTTCTTTATGGATCAGTCCTGTCCTTTTCTCTGCTTTCTCTTCAAATACGCTTGATGCTCTTCCTCGGTTACCACGAACCTAAATGCTTTCAGTCCAACTTGCTCTGCGTGCAGACGCACCCCATTCCTGAGGGTTATCCATTTGGTATAAATTTCTCTCATTGCTATCAGGCCTCCTGTGGGTATGGTAAATTTTACCCTTGCAGGGAGGCGCTCATAGTGTTACAGTACATTTAAGGTGTGTGTATATGTACTGGCGGCAGGACTATGAGCTTTTCTACAGCCGCGTTGCCGTAGGCCCCCTGCAGGGCATACGGTATTTTTCTTTTCTCATTTAACCCGCCCACCTTTACATCTTTTTATGCTCCGATTGCTCTGCTTCGGGTATACCTCAATTGAATTTCTGCAACCTTTTTTGAAACCTTGTACATTTCTGCCACTTGATTAATTGTAAGTCCATCGATTGCGGTTGAAGGGGCCAGTAACTCTCCCGCAAAAGTATTCGCTTGCCATTCCGGATCTTGATACGGCTTTGGCTTCTCATTGGTCCGTGCCAAACCAATCCGTTCAGGTATGTGCATAATGTAATGACCGATTTCATGAGCAATTGTAAACCTATCTCTTGGTTCATCTTTTATTGCTTTTAGGTAAACGTCTTCACGCAGTACAATCTTTCGATCTTTAGGGTAAGCAATTCCATATTCCTTCATTTTAGCGGTTTCCTTAATCTCCAGGACAAAGTCCTCATCTATTTGCGGCAGACCTTTTTCGAGAAACGGAATGACCGGGAAGGAATCCTTATCCTTCAACCCGACAACATCTCTGATCAGCAATGCCAACTCACGAATTGCTTTCCTGGACATTGGTGCTGCGATGTATGATGGATTCACAGGTCATCACCCTCTGGTTTGATTAAGAATTGACTGAATCTTCTTTTTATCTTCATCATTGAGACCCTTGAGTTCTCTTGCGAATGCGAGCACGAGATCCTTCTCGTCATCCCTCATTTTGGCCAGGTTAAACTTGATGGTCAGTTGAGAATTATGGATGGCTTCCTTAAGCTCTGCCCTTTCTTGAGCACTCAAGGTGTAGTGGATTGAAATTTTGTCGAACCAATCTTGGGGAACATTCCTATTCCCGGTTTCGACTGCGGAAAGGTAAGAAGGGGTCACACCCAACTTATCTGCCATGTCTTTGAGCAATTCCCCGCGATCGATTCTCAACTTTCTGCAGAACTTCCCGAATTGGGTAAGCATGGAAAGTGTCCTCCTCCTAATTGGCTTTCCTGGATTCATTCTACCATAATCCTGTGTTCGGATTCAACTTTTTTTGTTGATCCGTTTAACAGTTGAGCAAATATATCGAATCATCTATTGTTAATCCATGCTCAATAAAAAATCCCCGCCCAGCCATATGGCCGAGCGGGGATTCATTTTCCCAATCGCTTGTGAATTTCAGTCGCGATCTTTCGTCTGCTTGATTACCTGGTGCCCGTACACCGCGAACGCACCGCACAGAATGCCCTGAATGACCGTCTGCGCCGTCAGCCCCTGTAATGCTACCACAGCCCCCACAGCCGCGACAGTTACGATATAAACGATCGTCCAGTCCGGCACCCGCGGCGTCTGCTTCAGTATAACGCCCAACGCCCAGCAGGCGGCCACGACGACGAACAGCGACGGGTCGATGAGTCCGAACAGCGTTTCCCAGTCCACGATCATTTCGCCTCCTTCGGAATCAACCCGGCCCGATGCAAGACCGTCAGGAACCGGTAAAAATCAAACGACCCGCCTGCCGACGGGTCGATCAGTTTCGCGCGCACCGCAGCCTCGACAGCCTCACGCGCCCACGACGGCACGCTGTCCATGCTGTCGCGCTTCCGCAGCGCTTCGACTTCCCGCTGGAGCGTCGCCACTTTCTCCTGCATCTCTTTCAGCGCCTCCATGGCTTTTCTCGCCTCCTCGTCGTATTTTTCGAGTTTGTACGCCGAACGGATCGCCATGATTTTTTCGGCATACGCCGGGTCCGTCGCATACCCGCACGCCCTGAGCGCCCGCGCCTGGCTCGCCGGGTCCGGCGCCTCGACGACTAGCCGGTAACGGCCCAGGTTGTTCAGGAACAGCAGCGCCTGATCTTTCAGGCAGTGCTCAATGCTGTCGTAGGCCCGGAAGTCGGCCGCCGTCTGCACAGTGCGGCCGTCATAGACCTCCCAGGTGCCTTTGCGGACAGCTCGACCGTTCCAGTACGGCGTTTGCCGGCCGCTGCCGACCTTGTATCCGACGATGTTGTTCCACGAGTGGATACGGCCGCCAGTCTCCAGCAGCGTTTGCGCGATGCTCACCGACGGGAACAGCGGGCCGCCATCGACCCGGACCTTCACGGCCACAGGCGCCACAGTGGCGATAAATTCGGCACGCGTCATCGGTCGCTGCCCTCCAATCTGTTGATTCGGTGATGCGCCTGCTTCACCGACTCCTCCACCCGCGTGACGCGCTCGGCCAGCATATCGTAGCGCTGACCCTGACTGCGTATCTCCACCCGCAGATCGTCCACGCCGTCGCGGATATATTTCACCGACGCCCGCAATTCACCGTCCTCGGCGCCGTCCTGATGCACGGTTCGCGACCGTCCGAGCCATCCGAGCACGATCCCTGAAATAGCAGCAGCGGCCGATATGGCCGCCGTGATCGAGAGCGTATCCATTTGACCACCTCCAACAAATCAGTCAGGCCCCGCCTATTCGGCAGAGCCTGCATCTTCTTCGGTCGGCGATTCATCGACCGGATCGGCGACTGTCGGCTCATCGCCCCACACCGCGAAAATGGCGGAGCGGTACGGCTCTGGCAATTCAGCTTCGACAGCGGCACGACCGGTCTGACTGTTTATATATGCACGCCTCCACGGTTCACCGACCGGATACTCCGTGCCATCCAGCTCGACGAGCCTTTGTTTTCGGACGCTCACCGATTCTTCGGTCAGCATATCCAGATAATATTTTTCTTTAACCACTTCAATCCCTCCTGTTATGCAATCTTATACACGCCGCCGAACGCAAGCGTCGTCGAATTCGTGATCTTTGAAGACGAAAGTGCAATGTCGGCAACGTTGTCCCCGTTCTCCCAGAATGAGACTTGGGTGCCGTTCTGGTCTACCCGGGCGGTCAGGTAGTTGTTGTTGCCCATGTTGACGTACCTGAACCATCCGATACTGATCGGGTAATGGCCGTCATTCGCGCAACGGAACGGAAGTCCACGAACGAGAAGACCTCCACCCATACCAGTATCTTTAGCCGAAAGTGCGACTTGTCCCCATACAAACGCAAGGTTGCCAAACCGTACATAGCGGCCATTTTGATTACTGTAGGTGTGGTTCCATGTCCCGGATGTTGATTCGAGAGTTGGCGTCCAGTTCCCAACTTCGATGATGTAATCCGTATTATTGAGATAGAGATGCCCGTCCTTCACGTACAGGCGGTCAAAGTCGGCTTCGTCCCGGGAATACCCCGATGCTCCTGTCTTCGGGAAGAACAGACCTTCTCCGGTCGTGTCGGAAACGTCAGCGAAGAACAATCCGTTGATCCCGATGATGTCGGAATTTGCCATATCGATTCCGTACAAACCGTTTTGGATATGATATCTGCTTCCCGGTGCTTTATAGGGGGCGAGTTCGGAGAGCGGTATTTCACGCCACGAATACCATGTATTGTCGTGCTTGATTCTTATGAACGTGCGGCCACGGCCGATGCCGCCAAGACCGAAGATTTCAGTAGCAATTTGAACCATCCGGGATGCATGACCATACGTTTCAACCGTCCACGCACGACCTGTAGAGCCGGCCCCTCCCAAAGCGGGAAGACCGATAGACACAGCATCGTCCTCAGTCAATAGATCGGCAAAATAAGCCCTCTCCCCAGGTCCCATATCATTAGCAGTAATTCCCAGACTGCTAGAGCCGGTATATTTAGGGGCGTCGCGGCCGATACCGAAATCGCCGACTCTCATCACTCTGCCGGTCGTTTTATCGACTTGACCGACTGTCACATCCCGCGTTGCGGCCGTTCCTAGCCCGGAAATATCCGATGCTTGGAGCGAGACATTGCCCGTCTTCCCTGCCACGGACTTGACGGGCGCCAGCGCGTCGATAGCTTGCTTTGTTCTCTGGGGCGTCATGTAGCGGTTGTTGGCCGTTCCAGCTTCCGCCTCGGACTGCGAAGCAGCAGGATAGTTCTGAACGCTTCCCAGACCGACTTGCTCTTTCGTCACGCCGTGTGGGTTGTTCAAGTTCGAAATATGCGCCGCTGTTGCCTCAAGCGTCGTAGCTGGTGCCGTACGCCAATTGCTTTTACCCGTGACCGCACGAATCATATATGCCAGCCACGACCACAGATTCGTCGGCGAACTGGTGTCGGAATCGGGTGCCGACGAATCATTGATCGTTCTGGTTCCGATTGCTGCGTCCGTCGCAGCGCCGGCCGCCATTTTCCCGGACGTAACCGCGCCGTCCGCCAGTTTCTCCGTGGTTACTGATCCATCCGGATGATCAAGCACCTCGGCCGTGCGGTGATCGTTCATGTCCTTCAGTGTCGCAAAGACGAGCGATTGATCGATGACAGCCGTTACATTCGGCGCTTGTCCAACGACCACAACGCTGTCAATGTGCTTCTCCACGACATCCGGCCCGCCGCCGGGCGGGATATATTCGGCGTTGGACCCGGCGTTCGCATACGCATAGAGGATTTCGCCATCATCCGGGTCCACGGCGAATATCCCAATCTCGCGGAAATAAAAACCGGACGTGAGGTCGCGGTTGGTCAGCACGGCACCGATCACGGCCCGCCCCTGTCCGAGTACCCGCAGCTTCGTGATGTCCAGGCTTATCTTCTCGCTGATGAGGCTCGTCAAATTCGCAATCGGTTGACTTCCAAGGACACCATCTCCGATCGCAACACGTGTATAACGCAGCTCAGCGCCCGCCTGTGCCTTCATCTGGAGGGCAATACCCTTATTCGTCAAAACCAATCCTCCGAACGCGCCCATGCTCCCCCTCCTATACCGTCATGAATTCACCGATATGCAGCGGCATGCCAATGTACATTTGTAGCGTGTCCGTCATCGTGATCTCGATCGCTTCCAAATGAGCCGAGATGCGGCGTACCGAATCAAGCGTTGCAAGGAATTTCCCGGCGTCTTCGGCGGTCACAGCAGCATTCGAGGTGATTACCTTGAATCTTCCCGGCTCGCCGCCGTATTCGAACCATTCTTTGATTTCGCCATCGCCGAATACCTCCTGGATCAACTCCCGAACGGCCGAGGCCGTCCCTTTGCGATGGTGCCACGCGAGCGAGTTTTTGACCAGTTGGCGCTTTTGTTCAATCGGGAGCGCCGGGTCATAGAAATCGACGTGATACTGCCACGCCAGCTCGTCGATCCAACGTTCAGGCAGCGCATCCAAGTTCGCCTGGATCGTCACGCGCGGGATGAGCTGCGACACCTTCCGAATCTCACCGTCGAGTGCTTCAGCTGCCGCTCGGATCGTCGGATCTTCGCGCAGATTCGGAGGCACCAGGTCAATCAGTTTGACGCCCGCAATCTCAATCACTTTCAAGCCCCCCGTACACGACATTGACGGCGCTGGCGACCGCGACATCTGTATCGGGAACAACCGTGTATGTCGGCGACGTCACGGCGACTCGTCGCGCACCGGCTTGCATCACACGACGGATAAGCTCAGACGGGTTGAGATCGCGGCCAATCTTGGATTTTTGCCACAGTACGTAATTGGCCACGGCCTGATCGACAGCATGCTGGATCTCGGTCGCCGACGCCGCGTTTTCCGTGTCAATCCAATAGATCAGATCGACGTCATAGGAGTGCACGGCCGGCGCAAGGACCGTAACGTAATCCGTGAGCGGGCGTACCCGGTCGTCGCTCAGCACGTCTTCCACTTGCTGCAGCACATCGCTCGTCGGCAGCTCGCCGCCGGCCATGAGTACCCGGATTTCCACTTCGACGGGCGCCGGTGAAAGGACGTGTACGTCAATGATGCCGGCGTTCGCTGTTCGGGCCCAATACTCATATGCTCCGCGCGGGCCAGCGACGGAAAACCGTTCCGGAGCAGCGTAGATGCGCTCCCGGTAGGCATCGTCCGTCTCCTCTTCCGCTCCTCCGGCGCTCTCCGTCGTGTTCACCACGCTTGCAACAAACGGAATCGGGTCGACGAGCAGATTGATCTGACCCGGCAGAAACCCGTTCCCGGCCGTTCCAGATTCCGTACACTCCGCCGCCACATCGACGGAGACTTCGCCAGGAGCAATTTCCGCCACGTCCGTCGTCGCGAAATAGATATTTCCTCCCGGACTGACGCGGGTTCCGGCCGGAATCGTCACAGCCTCGGATCGTGGCACCGACAGCGTGAAACGTACTGTCGTCAGGGCAGGCGATGCCGGCAGCCTCGGCGTCTCCACGCGCGCGCCGAGGTGATCGAGCATCTTTCCGCGCGCATACCGCAGCAGATTTTGCTTCGCGGCATCGTTGATCAGCACGCGCTGTTGAACGATCAGGCTCGCGATGGCAGAAAGAAAAAGCCGTACCGGGTCGCCCGGGTACAGCTTTCGGCCACTGATCGCCTCATAGGTCGTGATGATGTTGTTATGAATAGCCTCCGGCTCCGTGTCGATGAGTTGAATGTCCGGCAACTCGTTCAGGCTCATAATGCTTCGCCCCCTTCCTTCAGCCGGAATCGGACAATCGGCGTAAGCTGACCCGTCATATGATCGGCAGCATAGGTCACGGCCGTCACCTCGACGCGTGGTTCATGCTGCTGGATCGCCTCGACGATGCGAGCTGTCAGGCGTGCTTGTGCGACGGGGATCGCTGTATCGAGGTCGGCAAAGTCCACTCCAAATCCGCGGTCGAGCGGAACGCTGCCCTGTGCCGTCGTGATGATCGTACGGAGATTCTGCAGGATCTCGTCCATCCCGCTTGCCGCGAAATTGACCGCCGCAGGCTCGACCGATACGGAATATTCCACGCCCATCCACCCCCTCAGGCATACTCTTTCAGCTGTACTTCCGCCCCGGCGGCCAATAGCCGGCCGGCATTGTCGAACACATCCCAGGTCTGGTCAACGGATTGGATGTACCATTTCCCCGTGCCGAAGGGCAAGCCGCCGATGATGAGCGGTGCGACTACCCCTTCCCTGCACATTCTCGTTAATCGAGCTACTTCGTTCCGAGGGTGAACGCCGAATCGAGCATCAAAGTACATGAAGAAGCTGATTTCGTCTTGACCAGGGCCGAGAAATTGCGATTTTGGATACTGGCCATACACCTCATGCGTCGCCCACCGGGCGGAGCTGGAACGCCGGAAATCCCGGAAAGTCCTGAGCTGCTGCGTCGAGGCGATGAAAACGAGATCGCCGAACGTACCGATCATGAACTTCCCACCTTTCCGAGGCAAAAACCGTTCTCAAGCCCGGAATCGACGAACGCGCAGAGCACCATGTCGTCGACGCTCGGCAAGCCAGCGGTGCCGCTGAAAGGCTGAACGATCGGCAGCCAATCTGTGACCAGGTTGTCCTGGTCGGGTATGACGGCCCGGATTGCCATGCGCACTGCATCCACGCTGGACACGATGCCAATCCTGATGTTTCCCGCCATCAGTACCCCAGCACCTTTCGCAATTCAATTCTCGTGGTGTACCCGGACTGGTTGACCGTATGGCGGGCCGCCTCCACAATATACACAGCATCAAACGCGCCAAACCCGGACAGCTCCACCGTTACACCCTGAACCAGCATGTAATCGCCCATCAGCTCCAGGGTCGCGCGCTGAGCGTCTTTGTTCGCCTGTCTCAGAGCGGCGCGCGCCTTTCGGTTTGCTTCCGCCACGGAGGTCACTCTCTCGTTCAGCTTTAGCGTCGGCCCAGTGGCCCCGGGGATTTTGAACGACCCACGGATCGTCTTCTTTTTCGAATCCGTGTAGGTAATCTCACATGACGCGTATGACGAGCCCACTGTCTGTACATCGAACGAATAGCTGAGGATGTCGCTTTCGCCGCGTACGATTTTCCGGACCGGCTTTTGTACCTCGTACTTCTTTTCATCGAACAGAACGATGGTGTCGTTCGTGATTTTCAGCGCTCCGCCTTCTCGTTCCACCTGCTCGCTCAAAAATGCAAGATCCGTCTCTTCCGACTGGCTGATCCGATCGTAGGTAACTTCCGGCATCTCGTAGAGCAGTTTCAATCCGGCCGCTTTCGCAATCTGATTCGCAATCTGGCGGAGGGTCACATTCTCCCAGGACCGCGTGCGCGTTTCGTTCTTGAGCGACGAATTACCTGGGTAAGAAACGGCTTGAATGGTGATCTCGTCGGGATCCGGGCCCGTGTAACTGATTGAATCCACATCAAAAGTGCCGCATTCCAGCCGGCGATCGATCCCCTCAAAATACCAATCCTTGAGCTCGATAGTCGCTCGCACCCGGTCGCCGCGCCGCGGCATCCAGCTGCTCCGCCATCGTCCGTCCGGATCGGCCAACGTGATCTGCAGATTGTCCGCCCTACCGTTCCCGGAATCCGTGTACGACAGCGAAACCAGAAAGGGCGCAATATCCTGTGAGATATCCGCGCCCTCATAAATCAGATTCACGCTTGCCTGCCTCGGCATCACGACATCCTCCTCCACGGCGGAAGTTCGGAGGCCGGATGCTCCTGCAGCTCCGGCACCTGAAGCACGACGCCGGCGCCGAAAATCACGGTCCGCATATGCTCAGGGTTCGCTTCCATGAGTCGAACTAACTGTAACGAGGAACCATACAGTTTATGGGCGATGCTGTCCCAGGTATCGCCTTGGATTGTCGTGTACTCAGCCACCGAAGCTCAGCCTCCTTTCCTCCCGTACGAACCGCTCCATAAGCGCGCGGAACTCCTCAAACGAAATCCGTACGGCCTCGCGAACCCGCGTCTCGACGCCGGAACCGCCGCCGGATACAGAGATATTTGGCGAAAACGTCACCTGTAGGACAGGTTGTTCACGATCACCGCCGATCAGCCGGTTCGCCAAATCCAGCAGTTGCCTCGATCGAGGACTTTCCTTCAGCGGTATGGCGATTTCCGGGCCGGCCTCGCCGAAGATGGCCGGTTGCGTCGTGATGCCGCCCTCTGCATACTGCCGCATCGAGCCGAACGAAGGAAGATTGAATTGCTGCCGAATGGACTCCGGCACTCCGGTGATGCCGCGAGATTGGTCGAACAGGACTTCGACATTGATTTTCTTTGATGTCGGCAGCTCATTCAATTTTCTGTTGAGTTCGTCTACCGCGATCAGCGCTTCGTCGAACCGCTGCTTTTCAGCCTCCGTCAGATCGTCGTATTTTTTCGCCTGCTCCTCGAGCGTCCCGCCGAGGTCCATTTCGATCAGCTTCAACTGGGCGTCATACAGCGCCTGAAAACTCGATTCGGCCGACCGCAAGTCTTCTTGAGTCTGAACCCACTTCTCATAGTTCTTGTTGAAGGACTCGTAGAATTCTTGCGCATCGAACATCATGTTGGCCCAATTGCCGCCGTAGTCCTTCCCTGTGAGCTCCCGGATCTGTTCAGCCAGTTGCTGCAGCCGCTGGAGCTGCTCGTCATAGGACAAGCTGCTGTCATTCACAATGGCCTGATGCTGCTCGACGAACTGGCTGTATTGGACGTAGGCCTCCCGCGCCTCGTTGTACGCCTCGTCATATTCGGCCAAGCTCTTCGTCAGCTTCTCGTATTCAGCCTGCAAAGCCGGTAAATCGTGCTGCGCCTGTATGACCTTCTGCTCCAGCTCTCGGCGGGCCATTTCTCGCTGCGTCTCGTTGAGCTGCTGGACCAATCCGAGCTGCTCCCGGAAGTTCTCTTTCTTCGCATCTTCGGCCCGAAGGATGTCAGGATTCAGTTCGATCAGTTCCTGCTCGACTTCTTGCAGCCGTTCGCGGGCTGCTGCCAAATCCTCAGCCGACGTCGACGAGTCAGATACGACCGCTTTGAGTCGGTCGTACTCGTTGATCAGTTCATTCGTACGTTTGGCGTGCTCGTCAATACTACCGTAGTCGTCGAACGCATTCCGGAGCGCATCGTCCATGTTCAGCAGCTCACGCCGCGCGCGCTCCTGGGCTTCTCGATAGGCCAGTACGCCAGCTGTCAGAACGCCGACCGCGCCAACGGCAATGCCTACCGGATTTGTGAAAAACCTGAACGCCGACATGAGCTTCGATGCATTTTTCGCGCTCTTACCAGCCCCCTCTGCTGCATCGCTCACCGAGAGAAAACCGCTTACGACCTTCGCGGCGTTTTTCCCGATCATGGCGGCCGGCGTCGCAAGCGCGAGAAACTCGATCAGATCTTTGTTGCGGATGGCCCAATCGGCCAACCGCTCCAGCACAGGAAGGAGTTCCTCGGATATCGGCAAGACGAGGTCAGTCATGAGCTGACGACCCAGCGAAATCCAGTCCTTTTTGACGCTGTCAAGCTTGACCTTCTCGATCTCGTTCATCGTCTCACGGGTCATGTCGAATTGTTCTTGGACTGTACCCAGCGAAGAGACGACCGATATTTCGAGGTCTTCAAACTGCGATCCCATCAGCGCGACGCCGATCTGATTCCGAAGCAGCGGATCCTCGACATTCTGCAGCTGCTCGATGACCATCCGGAATACGTCTTTGCCCTGCAGCGCGCCTGCGGCAAGACCGTCGAGGATTTCCTGCCCGCGGCCCATGATCATTTGGAGCACTTCGAACGTTTTGCTCATCTTGGTGCCGCCAGCTTGCAAATCTTCCAGCATTTGATCCGCTGTTTCTTTGCTCACTTTGGTCAGGAGTTCCATATATTGCTTGGACTTTTTCCCGCCTTTCATCAAGGCGTCCGTCCACTCCACGATGTCATCCGGCGCGAACAGTTGAGCCAATGCGTCGTTGGTTGTCTGGCTGCCGTCCTTGATCCGGATGTTAAACTCCTTGACCACGTCACCCACTTTGTCGAGATTCCACGCGCCGGCTTCCAGTCCGGCCGCGAAGATGTTAAACATTTCGTTGGCGGAAAAACCGAGGGCTGCGAACTGCGGCGCGTACTCGTTGGCGGTGTCAAGCAACTCATTGGACTTGTTCAGACCGCGTTGTGCACCCTGCGCAAGCAGGTTGAACGCCTGCGTAGAGGTGATGCCAAAGTTTCTCGTCATGGTGTCGACGGCCTTCACGCTTTCGCGGATGTCTTCGCCGAACACATCGCGGAACAGCATAGCCTCACGGGTCAGGTCTTCGAGCTCTTCACCGGTTTTCTGCGTGACCTGGCGGACCACGGTCAGGGATTCCACAATGTCCTGGAACCCTTCGCCGATGGGCAGCTCGTACAGCTCTTCGGCGATCCCTCGAAGCTCTTCCATTTCTTCGACGCTCGCGCCGGTGGCTGCTTGCATGTTCGCCATCGAATCGTGGAACTCCAGCACCGTCGCGCCAATGTTCTTGACCGAATCCGCGACGCCCTGAATGACTGCGAACGCCCCGGTATATTCGGCCACCCGACGCAGCGTGTCGCCGAATGTACGAGTATCCCCTTCGACGTCCCGAATCGCTTTCTCCGCATCCCGCGCCTCTTTGCTCACACGAGCAAAGCCGTTCGAATTGCCGATATTGCGCAGTTCACGCTCCACATTTTCGAGACTTTGCGATGCGGCTCCAAATGATCGGCGGAAAGAGGACTCCAACTCCGCGTCCAGACGGAATGAGACTTCGTATTGCCTGCCCCGATTGGAATTAGCCACGCTTTTCACCGCCCCTCAGCTTGCCAACCACCTTAACCCATTCGATCATCTCGCGGATTGACATCGAAAGAAAAAAAGGGATGGGCGTGTAGGTCGACCGCGCCAGCAGCGCTGCCAGTTCCCGCACGCCCAACTCTCTGCTCAGGCCGACCCGATCAAAAAATTTTGCGCCCTCAGCGTGACGCGGGTGAAGTCTTTGGCCGAAAGGGCGTGAATCAACTCGACCGGAACGCCGGCAGCCCGTGCGGCCACGATCGCCTGATAGGCTTTCTGCGCCTCGACGAAAAGCAGCGACCCGCCGCCCGTTGCCGCATATTGCCGCTCACAGGCGATGATATCCTCACCCGTGAGCCGGTCGAAGTCGAGATCCAATTCGGTGTAGGTCTTGCCTTCGAAATCCACGGGCCGGCGCAGCTTGTAGATGCTTTCCTTTTCGCTCATCATGGTTCACCTCACAGACCGAGTTGCGACCGCACATCGGCCAGCGCATCCTCGCCGTCAACCCGGAAAATAAAGTTGAATTTATCCAGTTCCAGCAGCTCGACCCCATCCTGAACGATCCGGATATAGGTGACTTCGAGCTCGTTCGATGCTTCCATCGGGTTCGCCGCCTGGAAGTTGCCCAGGCTGCCCGATTTCGGCATCGCCCGGACGGTGACTTTCAGGCCGGCGGTCCGGTATGTTCCTGCGGAGCTGTCGTACACCTGGATAGCCCCACGGAAATCGAGCGCATGCGCCTTCTGCTGCAACAGCCGAACGGTCGACCGCTCGACCGATCGCCAGTTCAGCGTGACCGTCATCGAGCCGAAATGCCCGATCGTGGGGCTGTCGATTTCGCCGGCGATCCCGGCGCCGCTGAGCGTCTGCGTCATCGCCTCGAAGCTCGGCAGCGTGACATCCGAGACGCCCAGGAATTCATTCCCGTCCCGGTAGACGGAAAAGTTGATCAGCTTTTCAGGAATCTGCTTCACTGTTCAATCCCTCCTTATCAGGCCGTCAGGCTGCTGAGGTACGACGTGTCGTACTCTACGATGAAGTCAATTTCTCTGGCCGGCGACGGCGGCGTCACGTACAGGTGGAACCGAACAATGCCGTCCATCAGGTCGGTATCCGGGTTTTCGTCTGCCCGGAACTCGACGCGGCCGCCGAGCAGCGCGCCGGTGGCGACCAGTCCGTTGAGCCACAGGTTGATGCTATCCGTCACGGCCTCCGTCAGCCGGCGCGTAATCGGGCCGTCGAGCCGCTGCCAGTAGGAGAGGATCACCGTGTTCGAGATCCAGTCCAGCATGCGGCGAACCGGGATAAAGCTGTCTTTCGGGTCCGTGTTCGCCGGATACGCGCCCGTGCGGTTCCCCCATGCCTTCCAGCCGCCGACGAAATTGAGTGCCGTCACGATGCCGGATCCGTTCAGGAAAGCCGCCTGATCCGGCCCGAGGAACAGCGGAGTCCCATCTTCCAGCACGGCCGAGTCGGCCTTCAGCGGCTGGTTCGACGGCGAAACGTACGGCAAGCTGTCGTAAGCCGCATCCGTCGCGCAGATCACGCCGGCGAGCTGCGTCGACAGGTGGTACGTCCTGTCTCCAAGCTTGACTTTCGGGTAACCGTTAATCTGCCTCGGCGACGTGTAGCCATTGGCTTCCTTCCATGCCGCGAGATCCGTATAGGCCTCGTCGGCCGGAAGGTCCGTCAGTGCGGTCGCCTTGAACAGCCCGTTTATTGCGCCGGCTTTCGCCGTCATCACGGCGGCGACGGCCGGCTCGTGCGAATAGCCGGGCGCCAGGATCAGGCCCGGAACCAGCCGGAAGCGCGGGAAGACTTGATCGATCAGCTCCAATCCTGTCGGCCGACCGTTGCCGTCGATGCCGCCGATGATGTCATTGGCCGTGACGGCATCCGGATCCAGTTTGTCATAGCTGACTTTCAGCGCGGCGCCCGCCGGGATCAACCCGCTTGCCAGCCTCTGCACGACGAGCTGGCCGGCATCGTCATAATCGAGTTCGTAGTCCGCGCCCAAGGTGTAGGTCGTCTGGCCGTCGTCCGACTTCACGACGACGGAAGTCTTCAGAACCCCCTGCGCCGGAACCGTTGCGAGGCCGTTTTCGACGGTGACCGACTCGTCAGAAACAGACGTCTTATGCTGGGCCGGATCCAGAACGTTGATCAGCACGACCGGCGCCATCGCGTATAGCGCGAAATGGGAATGAATGAACTCGCAGAGCGAGAATCTCCAGTCGTCGCTGTAGCCGAACGCCTCGACCGCCTCCGAGTAGGTGTGGCACAGAACCGGCTCATTGACCGGTGCAGCTTGCCGTTTGGACAAGTTGACCGGCGCCGTACCGAACACGACCGGTACGCTGCCGACGGACACGGGCGGCGTGACCGCAGTCGGCACCTCGCTTGCGTATACTCCGTGTTTGTATGCCATTACGATTTCGATCCTCCTTTGAGGGCCGCGAAGGCCCTATATTCGACGGTGCCCGCCGTTCCCGCGCGCTGGATGGCCGTCGACAGCTCGGCCGCCGGCACCAGCAGCCGCGAGATCTCCGGCCGCGATTCGATCAGCGGGGCCAGATGCTTCGGGATGCCGTCGCGAAAAACGGTGTACTGCCGCAGCCGACCGCGCTCCAGATTCGGACCGATATAGACCAGCGGGCCGGTTGGCTTCTCCCCGGCCGCGGTAGAACGTTTCGACTTCTCATTCCCAGTCAAACGCATGGATCACCCCTCCTGTTATCTGTTCTGTAACACTTTGAACCGTCCAGATCGTCGTCGCCTCTCCGACCCAGAGAGGATAGGGTTGCTCCTCCGGGATGGACCACTTGTACGGCTTTACGATCCGAAAGCGGTTATCGATGACGAGTTGCCGCAGCAACCCGATCCGGACGTGCTCCATCAGGTTGATGAGATCGTACGCCCCGCTCGGCCGCAGGAAACCGTCCACCCGCTCCCCTTCGTCATACACGCCGAAGCTAAGATGTACCTGAACGGTAGACCCGACATTGGGGTCCTGCGAATCTTCGCCGCTAACAATGCGCGCCACGACGTAGGGAAAATCGATTTTCTCCGGAGCCTTGGGATTTTTGAACGGCAGGTACCATTCGAAGACCCGCGGCGCGGTGAATTGTCCGCCGTCCCCCTTCGCGGCCGCATATTCCGCCAGCAGCCCGCGGAGGAATTCGCAGATCGCCCGCAATAGCATCGCTGCTGTCATTTCGTTTTCAGCCTCCCGAGCACGCGGTTTACTTCATGGTCCAGTCGAACGACCATCCGCTTGTGCGCTTCTTCCTGCAGATGTTCTGCAATGCCCGGCTCGCTCAGCATGACCGGTATGGCCGGTCCGTAAAGTTGATCGATCGGCAGCCGTTTCCGGCCGACACGCCGGAACACGCCCGTATGCCCGCTGTCCATCTGCGCCACAAACGCCCCGGGAATCGGCTTCTTTCCGCCTTCCTTCTTCACCGCGGCCCGCAGGACACGTGTCTGTCGCGGCTGCGGCTTAGATGGCGTGGTCCGGAATCGGATCAGCGGAATACTCGGGCCGCGGGATCGGAGCAGGTAGGCCAGCCCCGGTCCATCTGCTTTCGTGACCTTGATCGTCTGGAGCACATCGCCGTGGCGGACGTAATACCGCTCGCGCACGGCGCGCGCGGCCTCCGTCTTTACCCCCGCCATGACGCGCCGAAGAGTGGCGTCAAACGCCTTTGGCAGATTGTCGCGCACGAATCGAAGGCCGACTGTCGCGGTCCTGAACTCTTTGGCGTTCGTGATCAGCTTCATACCTGGTTCCCCTCCAGCGTCACACTGAGCAGCCCCATGTCTTCGCCGACCTGGACGATCAGATACGGCTGGCCGTCGAGGGACAACACTTGCCCCTCGACCGGCCGGTATCCGAGATCCGTCTCGCGGACAAAGAAAACGACCCTGTTCTGATACGTGCCCTCCGCGTATAGATGCGGTCGGCGGTTGATCAGATCATAGTCGAGTACAATCGGGACGGATTCTCCGTCGATGTCATGATGTTCGGCGAATTCGTCGAGATTCAAGTACACGGAAAGATCAGCCGATACGTGATCCTTAAAGCTCATCGTCGGCCTCGTCATCCGAATTCCCAAGCGATTGGGATTTTTCGAGCTCGGCGATGCGTTCTTCCAGGAACCGGATCGCGCTGGCTCGCGGATTCTCGCTTTCCCGCTCCTTCCGGAGCCATTCAGCCAGCAGTTCGACATCTTCCGTTTCCGCGGCCAGTTTCTTCAGTTGCGCGATGGTCATCGATTCACCGGACGGCGGTTCCGCAGCATGATCGGATGCGGCCGTGATCGCGCCGTTTTTCCTCAGCAGGTCGATCATGTCCGGCGGCAGCTGGCCGGCGACATTTTCACCCGACTGATACAGTCTGCCGCCGTAATTGAGCGGCCGATTCAGAATCAGACGATTCACTCACCGGCACCTCCGGATGCACCGGGGTTCTTGAACAGCCCGCGCGAATCGAGCACCGTCACGCCGTAATCGAAGTAGATCCGGAACTCCATGCCGAGACGGTCGAACGGAATGTCCGTTTCGAGCGTCGGCACTTCCTGGCCGCGCAGATACGTGACCTCGATGGTGTCCGCGACGTTCGGATCGGCCGCGAGATACCATGCGGTTTCGCTGTAGGTATCCAGCTCGGCGTCCACGATGACCGTGTACGCATTCCGATACACGTTCGCGACGCCGCTGTGCGCGGCAGCCGGATCGGCTTCGCTTCGCATGTATTGCAGCGCGTCCGTTTCCTGCGCAGCCGGCACGATCAAGAACTTCGGCGCGATGTTGAGCGTGGCCAGGCCGCGTTGATTCTTCTGCGTGCGCATCTTCCGGCGCGCCTCGCTCATCGTCGACGTGCTGATCCGTCCCGGCGTCCCCAGATTGTTCCGGTCGGCCGAGAAGAGCGGCGCGCCGTCGTAAATCGTCGGGTTGCTGCCGAGCATTTGGTACACCAGCTTGTTGATGCCGCGTTTCGCGGCCGAAACGTACGCGGCCGGCACACGGTTGAGCATGCCCAGGTCGTCATTGATGAACGCCTGCCGCGTGAAGCCCCACCGCTTCGCGTAGGTCAGGACCGCCTTCGTGACCTTCTCGTCCTTCAGGCCTTCATCGTACGGAATCTGGCCGTTTTGCGGTACCAGCTCCAGGTCGCCCGCTTCGCTCATGCGGTAATGCTCCGCGACCTTGAAGTCCGGATTCGATCCGCGGGACGTCCAGAATTGGAAGGTGGTCGGCGTCTCCTCATAGACCTGGGACAGTGTCTTGTTTACGGCGTTCGAGATGATGCCGGCAAACTGGCTGTCCGGCATGAGCGCCCGCTTCAGCAATTCGTCATCGCTGAGCCGATGCACTCCGGATTCGCCGATCCGTTGCAGACATTCGATCGCGAGGTCACGGAGGCGCATGCCGCGCAGTTCCAGCGCGCCGTCAGCCGACTTCTGGATATGCCGCCCAGCGCGGATCAGCAGCGCGTCCGAGGCCGCCTCGCGGAACTTGTCCGCCTCATCGGAAAGCACGCGGACCTGTTGCGCGGCCGGTTTCCGGCTCTGCAGTTGCTTTTCGAGGATGGCATCCTTCACTTGTTGGACCGTTGCACCGCTGCGGATGAACTCCGGAAGCTTGTCCTCCATCCCGAAATTGCGGCACAGATCCGTGATTTCGGCCACGCGCTGCCGCTCCGCTTCCGCCGCTTGCCGCTTCAGTTCTTCCGGATCGACCGGATTGCCCGGGGCAGGCACGGATGCCCTCTCGGCCGCCGGAGCACCGCTGTCCGGCGCCTGAGCCATCGTTTTCAGTCGCGTTTCATTCATCGCTTCTTCCTCTCCTTTACCGAATGAAATGTCTGCGCTTCTTCCGACGCCAACCGACGGATCCGCCGGCGTCGGTTCAATCGAGATTTCGAACGGCTGCCACTTCACGGCGACATACGCCGGACCGGTATGCCGTCCGTTCGATGAGGTCTTGCCCGCCTTGACTTCTTCCCACGCGCTGACCGCGTACCCCACCGATACGCCCTTGATGATGCCCTTGACGACTTTCCGGAATACCTGGTCGCTGTCTTCGTCGTCGTCGAACTTGACGATCGCCTTGCCCTTCCGCTGATCCTCGTCGATCCAGACGTGCACGATCGACCCGATCGGCATCCGGCCGTACTTGACATCGCGGCCGTGCGAGAAGAGCAGCACGCCGACCTCCTGCAGCCGGCTCAGGTCCACGGCGCCGCTGTCGTGGCTCAGAATTTCCACGCCGAACCAACGTTCGTATGGCGTTTCCGAGCTGAAGGACAGTTCGACGGTCCTCTCTTCTTCGTTGATGGCCTCGCGTTCGAACGTGAGCGTCCGCGTCAAATTTCTGTCGAGATTACGCGATCGGCTCAGCATCATCGGCCGCATCATTTCCGGAAGCACCGGATTCATCACCTCCCATGAGTTCTTTCATGTAACGAATTTCAGCCGCTCGCTGCTTGATCACTTCACGCCAGTCCTCACCCCTTTCCGCGGCGATTCTTGCAAGCGTGTCCTGATTCGTCTCCAGCGCGATTTTGTTTGCGGTCACCTCTTTCGTGGGATCAATCCACGAACTTCCCGGAGGTATCCAAACGTGTGCAGTGTAACGCTCTTTGTTTTTCAGATAATCAGGGATATTGAGCTGACCCGTCAGGTGCATCGCGTCCAGAAATTCCAGATAGATCGGCGTGAGCACCCGATCGGCCAGCATGCGTTGCATCTTGCGGAATACCTTCCGGTCCTCGATGAGTCCCTGGCGGGCGGAGGAGTATGTCACCTGGGACAAGTCCCGCGAAACCGCCTCATAGCTGAGCCCGAGTCCAGCGGCAATCAGCCGGATGAGGGTCGCGAGAAAATCCTTCGTGTTGGATGCCTGGCCGGATGGGATCACCGTTTGCACTTCATCGCCCGGATTCAGCTCGCCGATCATACCCGGCGAAAGCGTCATGCCGTCGTAACTGACGGTTTGGCCCGTTGTCCCCATCCCCCGCCCCGGCGCCGTAGGTTCCCGCTTCTTGATGAAGACGGCCATGCACGCCAGCACCCGTTCCTTGATGCCGACCGCCTCGATAAACTGATTGGCGTCCTTAATCCGGTTGAGCGCCGTCGCCAGCAATGATATCTCCCGAATTTGCTGGGGATGCGTTTTGTTGAAAACATAAATGACGTCCTTCGCCTCGATGCGCACCGTCTCGTTCGTGTACATTGCGAGACCCGAAGCGTCCACTTTCTTGAAGTGGAAGGCCGTCGGCCGATTGTATTGGTCCAGCTCGATGCCTTCGATAACGGTTCGGCCGTTATAGGATGGCAGGTTCGTCGCGAGTTCATCGACGGACCGGACCTGAAGCTTGAACGGGAATCGCTCGTCTTTGACATATACTTTGACCACAAAAAAACCGCCGTCCACAATGTAACGGCGGATCAGCATGGATTCGATTTCTTCGAGCGATTGGGTGCCCGTAATATCGCAGTTCTCGGCCCTTGACCACTCGCGCCAGAGCTTCTCGATTTTATCGTTCAGCTCATCGTTTTTATTGCCGAGCACATCCTCTGCGATCTTCGCCTGCAGGACGCACCCGCTTCCGACCACGTTCCGGTCGAAGGCCGACAGCACCGCGGCCGCCAGGTCGCTGTTTCGTTCCATGTCCTGGGCTCTGGCCCGGATCGTTTCACGTTCGCGTGCAATGCGGAACCGGTCGAAGGTCATCGACGGGTTCCAGTTTGCGTTCAGCCGTCCGCGGCCACCGGAGTCGAACAGGTCCATTCCCGACCGCCAGGCCATACGTTTGTATGCCCATCGTGGGCTGAGGATCGCGATGGCGCGGTCCAACCAATTCAACAGGATCACCTCCCTTCGAAGTAGGCGAGTTTGAAGATGCCGCCCTGCTCCAAGATACGGAGTTCGCGTTCCAGGCGGTCCCGCTCCTGATAAAGCATTCCGAGATCCGCCCGCCGAATCATCCGGCTTCCGATCCGATATTCCTGGGCGCCCTCATAGATCGCCTGGATGGCTTTCTCCACCTCGGCGAGCTGCTGCTTGAGCTTCGCGATGCGCTCCTCGCGCTCTTCTTGCGTCACAACCACGACCTCCCCTCGATCCAGGAACTGATTTTCGGCTTCTGCGCCGGTCTCGTTTCAGGTTGCTGAGGCTTCTTTGCCGGCGGCTCGTATCGCATGTATCGGATCCCGAGCCGATCGGCGGCGAATGCCGCATACACTTCGGCGTCGAGGTAGTGGTTGTCAGCGTGCGCGGATTTCGGTTGCCACATTTCGACCTCGCGACCGCCTCGTTTCACCTTCACCTTTTCCTCGGATGTGATCTGCTCGGCGTAGTCGAGGTCGCAGTCGTTATGGACATACCAGCCACCGGACTCGCCCGGCTTTCGCGCAAGCCGATTTGCAATGAAATCTTTGTAGTATGCCCCGTACACGAGGTACAGCGAAATACTGGCCTTTCCCTTGTCCGTGCGATCGATATGTGTGAGCCGGTACTTGTTCGGTATCTCGTTGCTTGCGCCCTTGACCGCCACAGCCCATTCGGAGTTGGCCGCGACAAAATCATAGGTCTCGTCCGCGTTGTAACCGGAGTCCACGGCGCAGAGGTTCACGAAGTATTCCGTCCCATCTGCAGAGTAGTACGGCGTATTCATGACCTGTTCGATATCGGCCCATGTCTCGGCCACCCCGTGACGCACGTTCCAGCTCGTCATCCGCTCGCCCCATGCCCGGATCGTGTAGTAGAACCGGTCCTGCTGCACGTCCACGCCGCCGGTCAGCAGGATCGTGCCGTTCGGCACGACCCCTTCGTCGTACCCGCTGGTCCGCTCACGCACCTTCTCGCTGTTCAGCTTCACTTGCGTCTGTTCCCACGGCTCGGCCAGCCAGGAATTGACAAAGTTCATGAGCTCCTCCGGCGTGTTCTTCGATACGAGAAATTCATAGGCCACATCCCCGAAGCGCACCCACGGGCTGTATATCGCGTTCAGCCAGAATGCCGTCTTGTTTCCGCGAACGTTCGAGCGGCCGTCTTCCGTACGCCACTCGCCGGCGCGAAGCATCGCCGGTTTCTGGGCGTCACGGATCGGCTGGCGGCATCGCTCGCATTCGTAATGCGCCGTACCCCGAATCTCATCCCGCGGAAGCGAACGGTCGAACTTGATCTGCTTGAACTTCAGCGTCTGATATGCGCTGCAATGCGGGCACGGGACGTAGTACTGAAGCTTGACGTCCGCTTCCTGATACGCCTGCCAGATGGGGCCGGATTTGTACGTCGGCGTCGACGTCTGGACGATTTTCCGGTTGTAAGTGAACGTTTTTGTCCGCTCGCGGGCCAGCGCCCTCGGATCGGCTTCCTTCCCGGCGCTTTTCGGATACTTGTCCACCTCGTCCATCATCAGGTATCGAATCGGCCGGCTGGCCAACGATGCCGGGCTGTTGGCTCCGGCGACGACGACATACATGCCGTCAAATTGCAGTTCCAGCACTTTGGATTCCTCATCCCGATATCGCTCCGAAAGTGCCGGACTGAGTTGGACCATCGGCTGCATCCGGTTTTTCGATGTGAATTCCGCCAGGTCCAGCGTCGGGTAAACCACCAGCGCCGGGCTCTGGTCTTGCGCGATCACATATCCGAGCATGTTGAAGATCGCTTCCGTCCCGCCGACCTGCGTCGGCTTCACGAAGATGATTTCCTCGATCCGCGGGTCGGTAAAGGCGTCCATGATGCCGCGAAGGTACGGCGTCCTGTCCGTCGACCAGGGGCCGGGCTCTGCGGCCGTCCGGGAATCGAGCACGCGGAACCGGTCCGCCCACTCCGAAACCGTCATTTTCTCAGGCGGTCTCAAAACCTGGAGGGCTTCCAGGATCCAGGGCGGCCATTCAAGATTTTTTTGCATCGTACACACCCCGGACCGACAGTTGGAGCAGGACAGCGTTCGTCGTATCGGTAATCTGTTGCTCGATCACGCGCACTTGTTCCGGCTCCACATACGGGGCGACTTCCATCGCGATTTTGCGGCTGAATCCCTGCATGGACCGCCTGAGAGCGACCAGGAAGCGCTGCAGATCGCTGACCACCTCTTCCCGGCGAATGTACTCGCCTCTCGATATGGCGTTCTTGAGTTCCGCGGACTCCGCCTGCTGCTTCTTCAGCTCCGCCTCATAGTACAGCTTTTGTTGTGCCAGGGTCATGCCTTCCCCGGATTCGTTCGACCTTCGTTTCACACCCCGGTTTTCCATCACCCAGGCAATTGCATCCCGAAGGACGAACCAACCATTCGATCGTTTCGGCATACCGGCTTTGACCCACTGTGCAAGCGTATTGCGGTGCACATTGAGCACTTCGCAGAGTCCGAAAGTATTGATACACAAGGCATCGTCGACGATTTTTGTCCTGATTTTTTCGCTCACGATACCCCCTCCAAAATGCACAATGACCACTGTGCAAAAATTTTCATACTCGGTTGATTTTCGGGGTCGCCAGTACCCGCGCTCCCCCCACCCCCTCCGGAAGGACCCGCGGACCCCCGGAGCCCGAAATCCCAATACTGGCGCGGGTTTTCGGGTTTTTGAGCATCAAAAAACGGCCGCGATGGGCCGTGTGTGGTGTCTGAGTTTCACATATCTTATATTCTGTTGAACCTACGTATCTTTCAGACGCTTAGAACCGCAAGGTTTTTCGGGAATCGGTTCGATGAGTTTCACTTTTACGCAATATGTGAATCTGCCTACAAACCGAACCGATTCATAGCCTTCCGGATCTCGTCCTGGTTGATGCCGATGTACCTGAGGGTGATGGATGGATGGCTGTGGTTATAAATCTCCATCAGCATGGCGACGTTCCTTTCCTTCAGATAGAAATGGTATCCGAACGTCTTGCGCAAGGTGTGGCAGCCGATATGTTCCAGATTGAACTGTCGAGCCACATCCCTCAGAATTCGATAGGCCATCTCACGAGTGATCGGTTTCCGCCGGCCATGACGATCCCGCTGACGGCTGGGGAACAGATAATCATCATCCGATTTGTCACGGCAGTATTCCTGGATTGCGCGCTTTAGTTTCGGGTTGATCTCGATCAACTTCGTTTTTCCAGTCTTCTTCTCCTTGATTCTGACCTGGGATTTCCCGCGCACATCCTGCACTTTGAATCCGAGCATATCCGTGATGCGAAGCCCAATATTAATTCCCATTACGAACAGGAACCAATCTCTCGGATTTTTCTTCCACAGATAAGCTTTGATCTCATCGATCAATTCCAAATCGCGTATCGGCTGGACGGCGTTCACGATCACCACCTCGTGTAACAAAAGAAAAAGCGCCATTCGGCGCCATTTATCCAGTGTTCCTTTCGCAAAACTGTTTCATTTTTTCATATGCCTTTTGAATATCTTCTTCATCAGTTGCAATCCATCCATGAGTCCGTTTGTGGGCACGTTGTGTTTCCTGCGCGTAGCCATAATACTTTCCGTCATTGCCTTTGGCCAACTTGACCTCCCAATCCGACCTATATGTAATGTTAGGATTGGGCTTTGAGTACACCTGAATTAAAAAAGATCTTATTTCATTCATCCGAATCTCCTCCTCATCACAATATTCGACACATCATTCCCAGATCCTGTCGATAATGTTGTGATGAGTGTTCCGAGTAAGTCCACAGTTTATTCTGCGGGCTTGTCTCATCATATGATGCTTCGTCTGCCTTGACGGCGTTCCTGGCGATTGCGTGGAATAGGCTCAGCAAGTGGTGCCAGCTTTCGAACCATCCAGTACACCCATTTCATTCCGATGCACCCCTGGACAAAAAGTAAGACGCTTGATTACTTCAAGCGCCTTGTGTGGATCGTATTCAGATAATCTCCGTCCCCATTCTATATCAGCGATCATTTGAGACGCAAATTTCCTGCAAAATCTGCAATTCCTGCAATTCCTGCAATTCCTGCAATTCCTGTAATTAGCGCGCTTTAGCTTCGACCATTCTCCTGATGATTCTATCCCGGATCATATAAACTTGCCTTTCCGAGTATCCGAAATGGCGGGCAATTTCCGGAATTCGCATGCCGTCCAGAAGACAGTCCAGCGTTGCTCGGTCGCGTTCGTCCTCAACTAGGTCGATGCGGTCCTGGATGAATCGCACCTTCTGTTCCAGCCGCTCGAGCCGCCTCCATTTCTTCTCGCGCCGAAGCGTCTCGTGATAGACGGGATCGCTGACGCCGCCCTTCCCGCGAGGCATGTCCATGTTTTCATAGGACCGGACAGCGCCTTCACCAGCATCTTCGAGATAGCCGCGCAACCGAGCGATATCGCGGACCATCCAGTGATAGTCCCGCAAAATTTGCTCGATCTCTTTGTATGTGTACGTCATGACGTGCACCGCTCCCCTATGGTATAATGACCATAAGGGAATATTTGTTC